>Ga0041059_1000629_pt1 | contig 27316 bp, 20 predicted proteins | sample AraColnosormetaG_FD_56232 | JGI IMG/M metagenome (GOLD analysis project Ga0041059, IMG submission 56232) | Arabidopsis roots microbial communities from North Carolina, USA - Col MF nosort | ecosystem: Host-associated > Plants > Roots > Unclassified | place: USA: North Carolina | collected... | reverse complement strand
CCCTTACTATTTTTTAAAACATTAATATTTGTATACATATATATATATATATATATACTCTCTTGACTGTAGATTTCTTTGTATGCTTTTTTTTATTGTATGATTAATTTGTTTTTTCTTTTGAGAAAAACGGTGCAAAAAGTAGCAAAGGTTGTAGGAGTGTTGGCTTAAGCTCAAAGACCTAATAAAAATTTTTGTTTTGTTATTTGTCATCTCTCACAGTCTCGAAATTTTAGAGTATCTCCATCCATAAAAAACCTAAATATTTTCTCAAACAAAAAACATTAAATTTTTATTTTAATGAAAAAATTAAACCAATTGAAAGAAGAGAAATGTCATAATTGCATGTAAATAGTATCTCATAGTTTCTTAAATGAGAAACTTAAGGGCATCTCCATCAAGGAAAAACCCAAAAAGTTTATCAAACAAAAAAAATATTAGTATTTTATTAAATTTTTATTATATGATTAAATTTTTATTTTCATGAAAAAATTGAACCAATTGAGAGGAGAGAAATATAATGATGGCTTGTAGAGAGTATCTCATAGTTTCTCACTTGAGAAACTTTCTACACTCTCTCTTTTCTTTTTATTATTTTAATTATTTTAATAATGAGAAACTTTGTTGAGATACTCTCAGTGGAAATGATCTTATAGATCTCTTTTACGTATTCAATTTGTACTTTAAATTAATTTGAGAATAGAAATATGTAGAGCTTGAAAACAAAAAAATAACAAAGAAGAACGATTTAGACCTTAAGCATTTTTTTATATTAGATAATATGATGTTCGTAGTCGTAGATGGTTACAGTAGTTTATTTGCATAATGTTATGAATACAATTGTTTTCTTTTAAAAACGTTACGATTTTTCTTTCCAAATTTACCATTAGCAAATTATTCAACGTTCCTTTCAGACTCTCGGCAATGCGGAGACGTCTAAATTATTTCATCTAAAAGTGAAAGAAATTGTCTAAAATTGAAAAAGAAAAAGCGTGAACGGCAGGATTCGAACCTGCGCGGGCAAAGCCCACATGATTTCTAGTCATGCCCGATAACCACTCCGGCACGTCCACTTGCTGATATGACAGCATACATACATTTATTAATACTACACCTTAGTTGAAATTATTTATTTTCCTTCACTCATATGCTCTGTTTTTACTATTGTGGTTCTCGCTCTGTTTATTATGGTGTTTGACCTTCGTATTGTCAAATAAATGATGTTGAGATCGGGGGAATAAACCTCACACATGTTTCAATTGGATCGGAATACAAATGAACTCAGATTCTAGAAAAATCCAAACACATTAAAAGATAAAGCCAAATAAAGATTAAAAACATAAAAGAAGATTTGAAGCAAAACATCATATAGCTTCATTTTCTGTCTCTTGTCTACCTCTCAGACTGTCAGACATACTCAACGTTCAACTTCATAACACCAGCTCTCATTATAAGGGCCGGGTCCATATGCACACAACATTGAACAAGCGTACATAACAGTTGGATAATACACAGCAGTGGCCTTAAATATTTAAAGTTTGGAGAAGCGAGAATCTTATTATAGTATTTATCTCATACAAATGATGTTTAGAAGAATTATGTATGTTAAAAATAACCTACTTTTATAGGTTCTCTTTTTATTATTCTCGTTCTTTTCGTCAATATCAAAATGAAGTGAAGCCACTAAATCAATCAAGTTCTAGACTCTTTTTCATTGCTTCGTAAACCATATATGTAATGCTTGCAGCAGGAACTACCTTTAGAAGGTTCGGTAGTAGCCCTTTGTAGAGTGCTCTGTAACCTTCTTCACTTATTGTTCTCCTGAATACTCCTGACATCGAGGTTCTTGCTCGTTCCGCTTGCATTCTGTGTGACAGTGAGATATATTTCATTTATGCATTTTATGATTGTGTATGGAGTTTGTGTGTTGAGGAAGACAGAGGGAGCAGGTGAAGCATATGGGCTATGGAATTACCTTGTTCTCACAACCTGCAAAGGATAGACACAGGTTGCTCCAAGAGCTCCTGAGATTGTTCCACATCCTAGTTGCACGAGCGGACCTGGTTCTGAAGACCAAACCCAAGCCAAGTTTTATGAGTCCTACATTCAAGCAGTATCAGACAGAATGGGAAACTATAGCAGTTAAGAGATTTACCAGCGTCTTGAAGAATATATGTCCTGGACAAGTCCTTTAATGTCTCATATGCAGCAAGGTCAATACCCGCGTAAGGAATAATCCCAAGAAGAGAAGGGAAAAGACCTTTGTAGAAGGCACGTGGACCCTCATGAACCAATATATCTTTGGTGAGCGTTCCAAGCCTGGGAACAGCAACACCTGCTTGGCTCGTGTAAGTCTGCAACCGAGTTTTCACAAGATCTAAAGGGTATATAGAGGCTTGAGCTACTGCACCAGCCATTCCTCCAGCAAAAAGTCTAACTGTTGTGCCTATATCCGCTTTGTCTTCACCCATGTTTTCACCGATAGCGTTTTTGAAAAGCTCATATGCATAGAACTTGATGGCACTCTCTGGTGCTACCTTCACAATATTCAACCCGTTACCTCGAAAAAAACCTCTAACTCCACCCTGCTTCCATATCAACTTTATGGCTTCTCGGATTCTAGCATCGGTTTTCTGAATTTGCAAAAGAACTTTTAAGCGATCTAGAGGTGCAGTAGCAGTCCTAGAAGCTGCACCAGCTATGCCACCTGTAACAGCACTATTATGTTGTCAGAAAACTTATAACCAAATCTTTTTACGTTGTTCGGAGAAAATAAGCTCCAAATAATTAAGGAAGTCCACCTGCGATGAAATAGTTACTCCTCTTTATATGTTTGCTGATGCCTTCTGGAATTACAGCTTGTTCTCCAATATCTACAAGACATACTCTTTCCCAGTGATGGTATATATTTTCAATGGTAGCTTCGTGAGGGTACAGCAAAAGAAAATCTCTCCATTCTTCAAACATAATGATTCCATCATTGTCCTTGTCAACATGTTCCACAAAACGAGCAAGCTCCTCATCTTTTATCTCAATCCCTGCAAAATAGAAACTGTTGTGGCTTATAGGACGAAAACAGAGCATAAACAAAAGTTGCAATTGACACTATTTCTACACATAGAACTCATATAAAATTTGAACATATGAATGAAAATTAACAAGCCTTATTCTTAAAATCAAAGAACTGAAAGGTATTAACTATGGTACACCAAATGAAACCAATACACATCCATAGGAAGTCTTCATACTTAAACTTCATAGATGTTTTAGATAATTATATACAGTCTCAAAGAACCAAAAAACAACAAACAAATTCGTCTATTATTTATTTAACCACTCAGATTCACAAGAGTCTCATCTTCACTAATGATCATACATATATAGCAAAAAGATTAGCACAATCTTATCAACCTACACTGCAAGTAAACGCCTAACTATCACTCTCATTCTCCACTTTCCAAGATTGCATCCCCAAAGATTGTACAAACTTCAAACTTCTCACCAAGTCACAATCTAAGACATTCCTGCTATAGACTTATAATGATCTAACAACAATATGATCTGCAAGTTTGATTCTTGACCAAAATAAGCTCAGAGCATGTAAATGAAACTATACCAGCTTTAACGAGTGAATCCCAAAGTCCCTCAGGAGAAATACAACCATTATGCTCAACATCAATAGCTTGAAAGATTCTATACAGCTCAAGCTCCTTATCATCCATATATCTACGAAACTCATGATAATCCACACGCCCATCTCTATTCGCATCACAAACCCTAAACAACTCCTTAGCGTATTTATACCCACTTGGGATTTGAAGCGCACATAACCCCTTCTCAATTTGAGCACAATCTAAGTAACCAACATTCTCAGAATCAAAGAAACTGAATAAGCTCCTGATTCGTAAATCTCGCTCTTCTCTTGTCTCACGGAGAGCTAAGAGAACATGATCAATTGAAACGGGTCCGGGTTTCTTAACCGGGTTGCAACAATTTTGTTTCGACGACTTCGTAGCTTCCATTTTCGTTGGTAAACCAACATGAGTCGTCGACATGATGATCAACAACAAATAGGAATAAAAATCAGAATTTGAGATTCTGGGTTTGTGATCATGTCATCCTCTTATTCAGATCTGCAATGAATCTCCAGAAACGGTCACCATTTAAAAACGCGTAACGTAGAGAGAATCTCAAACCCGTTATTCGAGTGAAGAAAGATGAATCTAATCGAATACAGAGATTGAAGAAAGAAAGGATCTAAATTTGAAGAAGAGATTGGGAAATTGTGCTGATGCAGGTGAAGAAGAAGAAGAAGAAGAAGAAGAAGAAGAAGAAGAAGAAGAAGAAGAAGAAGAAGAAGAAGGGGCCAATCTCTCCAATGGTGCGGAGTTGAGATTCTCATGGGATATTCTTCCATTTAAATTTATTATTATATGATTTCATAACTTTTTATTATAATACTTTTTATTTTTACTTAAAAAATCAAAAAACCTTTATTCGTATAACATATTTTATTATTTTCTGAAAGGTCTTTTTTGGTGATTGTTGACACTTGACAGGTCCAAAGAGACTAGATTTTTCTTGACACACCTCCCGGAGCATATGCGTAAATGTGCAATATCTCATGTTTAAAATAAAGGTTTTCTCAATGTGTAGTCAAAAGACTTTGATACGATATTACTTTTCATTTTTAACAAACTCTAAAACTTCACAATGGGTAAGTGTTGTTGTTGATATCGCCTCCTCCATACTTAGAAAGACCAAAAGAGAGCTTTTGATAGCTATTGAGGCACAAAATGATAATTATTTGATAAAAATGTTGGTTATAGCTGTAAAAGGGTAAGAGATCCCTTGGAGAAATAATATATTGGAAGGAAATAAAGTGAAAGAATGTAACTTCTAACAACAAAACCATACATAACTAAGATATGAGTTTGCATATTTCTACAACGAGATAGCTCTATAAACATCATATTCTAGTTATTTCAATTGCTCGATGTATGAGGATGTAAATCATTACTTACAGAAGAATGATTTATAGATTTATACACAAAGTTATCGTTGAAGAAAGAATGATGTAAATAAGTAAAAGAAGATGGTCCTAGAGCATCTTGTCATGGGCAATATGAAAACCCACATCTTCGTCAGGTATGTTGTGTTGTTCGAAGTTACATTTTTTTGCATCCTGATATATTATTTCTATACTAGCTTATGGATGTGTATTAGTTACATATTTAACACCCTCATTTCTGTGTATTTAATTTTCATATGAACTTTAACAAGCTTTTAAAAATGACCAAATTCAATCTTGGTTTGGTGACTGTGACAAATGTAAACCATAATATCTTTTGACAGATATCTTACCATCTTATCTCTTTAAATTTGGACAACATTTTATCCAAAACTAGGCAAAATCTAGTAACACCAAATATTAGCTTGGAAACTTCAACAAACAAGACACAACACTGTAATTATCTCAACGCCATGGACCTTCTTCACGGCCTGGTTCTTTATTAATACAATAGTAAAGTAATGGTTGCTACTACTTGGTATCTATTTTCATATCATAACTTATTTTCACTTTGATACTTTTTGAAAAGAGGAGTTTATGTTTACTGATTCCCTGAAATGGGAGCATCACGGCCTCTCTTGAAATCGTCCCATCCTCTGACCCAGGGCTGTCCAGCCGCTGCACGAGTCTCTGGCGCTGCATGCTTGTTCAGATTCTTCATGACTTTCTCGTGTAACGCCGAGAACACCTTTAACATCACAACAAGGATTGTTTTAATCACTGAAGTAAACAAAAGACGATATACTGTTTAAACGTAGACTCGATTAAGAGATTGTGATTACCGGATTTGAACTCACTGCTTCCGGAGGCTGTTCCTGTTCAGTTAGCCATTTCCAGAGATCAGGGTTTTCCTGCATAGAACAAAAAAAGATTGAATGCAATAATCTAACAAATTCCTGATTACACCTTTTGACGTCACTATGAACATAATAAAGTTTTCACCAACCAAATTACTTGTATGGATCATTTCGAGATTAGATCACATCACAGAAACAACCTCAATCTGGTTAAACAACTCCTCCATACAAGTAATTTGGTAGCTTCAGATTCTACCTAAACATGCAAATATTCATATACATAAAGATAATTTTTACTGATAAGAAGAGACAATGAAACATACCAAATTGAGGACATGAATTAGGGATTTAACACCATTTTCGTCCATGGAATTAACATTCTCCTCAACCCAATTCCCCAAAACAAGATCAAGTTCCAAAAACCCTCTTTGCTTGCTCCTATACAACAATCTATCACCAAAACCCTAACAATCAATCACCAACATTTGAAACAAATCGAATCCAAAATTATAACCATACCTGTTGATCGTTCTTCTCTTATTCTCTTCGTTAGAGAGATCAATATCGAAATTCTGGGCAGACGCAGTGTTCTCACAGAAGAATCTCGCCCCCAAATCAACTCCATTCCTAGAAAAAATATCAATCCCACAATTTTTTTTTCAGGCGTGTTCACGAATACACAGATCACTATTATTACGGTGGAGAGAAAGTTAAAGTACCGGAATATAATAGGATATGACCGGTTAGCGGCGGCAGGAATGATAGAGCTCCGGCCAACCACGGCGGTGGAGCGAATGATCCGGTGAACGTTGATCAGAGCTTTTCGGGTAGCCATTTTTTGTTTTGTTTTCTCTCTCTCTTTTCGGCAGGAAAGTGTTGTTCTGTAATGAAAGTGGGTACTTATGGACCCATTAATGGGCCTATACTTGTCGTGGCCTTCTCTTGATCACATATGATTATAACTAATTTTTATTCTTTTTGGCTTAGATATGTACAACAGTACAAATTGATATGACGAGCCGAAAGTAGACATAAAATCTTGAGGAATAGAGAACTACATATTCTTTTAGATGATTTGATTGTTGATTCAATATTATGCCAGAGTTAAAAACTGTAGTAGGATATTTAGTTTAATTGTTTTTTGTCAATTGTTTTTAGGGTTGACTAATTGCAACTAATAAAATTATATGTATTTTTGGATTTATTCTTAAAACTATGTTTCTAATTGAATCGATCAGTAAATAGACAATATTTTCTATTTATCCAGAATTTAACCAAACTTACTCGATTTTAACTATATTTTAATCTAATATTAATCCCAAAAATATGTGAAAGAAAAAATATCTTATCTTATCTATTCAAAATATATTTATTTACTTTTGATAAAAATAATAAATATAACATAATTTTACCTATAAAAAATAATATACCAAAAATAAATATACCACAATTAAAAAAAGTTTAGTTGATAAAAATAATTAGTATATGGAATTAATAGTGTTTGGCAAAAAAAGATATTAGAATTAAATATATAATAAATAAGAAAAATTAGAATAATTGTGGATATGACACATTGAAACTAATTAATTTCTTCATTATATATATCTAAACCAGAATAAGAACGTTATCTTAGCTGTTATATGAGAGATTGTGAGCCTTGAGCTATATACCGAAAATGTCCCAAATAAATTTTATCAAAATGTGAGAGGATGCAACGTGACATGCATGTGGTCATGTGGATCATAGATTCGTAGTGAGAGTGTGTAACACGAGAGACTCTTAAATAAGATTGTTTTCTCAATTTTAAACCGCCACAAAACCAAATGGTCGAATTATTATTTTTTTTTGTTAAGAAATGGTCGAATTATTAATAGGAACTAAAACAGAATGAACAAAACTTTGGTTCGTATTGAGAGCCCACACCCTAGCTAGGCCCCAGCTAATTTATGTTCCCATAACAGATGCTATAACTAAAAATAGGAATCAGATGAATTTGAAATGAGAGGCCACAAAAAAATTACGCAGAAAGTGGGGGATTGCACCTTTTGACCCACAAAAAGGATGAGAAAATTATGTGAGAGGGAGATGAGAACGACGACGAAGCTCTGTGTTCTTTCTTGCCTCCTCTTATCGTGAAAATAAACATACTTAGGATCGTAGAAGAGAGAAAATAAGAAGAAAGATGGTAGGAAGCAAAGAAAAATCGAAAGAGAAACGAGATAAGAGACTCCAAGAGATCTCCCTCCTTCGTACTATTCCCTATTCTGATCACCAGAGGTATCAATATTCCCATTCTAAATTTTTATGTCTTCATATCTATGAAATTTTGATTATAATAAATGTTTGTATATATCCCTTACTCAGTAGGAAGAATTACATTTAGGTCTAGTCAAAACATATAAACTAGTTTACTTGGTACAAGCTTATCGTCCACGAGATGCAATTATGAAATTCTGTGTTCCATCGATATCTCAAACTGAAAACAATTTTGTTGGACGTTTAAATAAGTTTTTGGTTTCTTATATATGAGATTCATTCGATCTTTTTTTTTTGTTGTCTTGCTGATAACTAAGTGTCATATTGGTTTTTATTTCTTGAATGGGGGATTGTTTAGGTGGTGGACCTCTGAAACCGTGGCGGTGGTAACAGGTGCGAATAGAGGAATAGGATTTGAGATGGTGAGACAATTGGCTGGACATGGACTAACAGTTATTCTAACATCAAGAGACGAGAATGTAGGCGTCGAAGCCGCCAAGATCCTTCAAGAAGGTGGATTCAATGTTGATTTCCACCGCCTCGATATCTTGGACTCTTCCTCAATCCAAGAGTTTTGCGAATGGATTAAAGAAAAATATGGATTTATTGATGTTTTAGTAAGTTTGGTTCCTTTTGTTCATTAATTCACATAACCAAATGAGCTTTTCATTTGAAAGACTTTGATACTAAAGGCTTTTCTCTTGATGAGTTATGATGTGAAATATTTTTGTCATGCAGATTAATAATGCAGGAGTAAACTACAATGTTGGATCAGATAACTCTGTTGAATTCTCGCATATGGTTATATCTACCAACTACTATGGCACCAAGAACATAATCAACGCCATGATTCCACTAATGAGACATGCTTGTCAAGGAGCTCGTATTGTCAATGTCACTTCAAGGCTCGGTAGATTAAAAGGCCGACACAGTGTACATATATCTATATATCTCTCTAACTCGATTCATCTTCCTTAAAAATTATGGCAGCAACGAATTTTGACCTAGTTCTCTTCAACAGAAACTTGAGAATGAAGACGTGAGAGCCAAGCTTATGGATGTGGACTCTCTAACTGAAGAAATCGTTGACAAAACAGTATCAGAGTTTTTGAAACAAGTGGAAGAAGGAACATGGGAATCTGGAGGTTGGCCACATTCCTTCACAGACTACTCTGTCTCCAAAATGGCGGTGAACGCATACACAAGAGTACTAGCTAAAGAACTATCCGAGAGACCAGAGGGAGAGAAGATATATGCAAACTGTTTTTGTCCCGGTTGGGTGAAAACCGCAATGACAGGCTATGCAGGGAACGTTTCAGCAGAAGATGGAGCTGACACTGGAGTCTGGCTTGCATTGCTTCCTGATCAAGCTATCACCGGAAAGTTCTTCGCCGAGAGACGTGAGATCAGTTTCTAAGGAAAAGATTGGATAAGACTTGTTTGGTGTTCTACAAGAGTTTATATTGAAGTTAGTTTTTTAGTTGATTGCTATATTTACAAGAATCGATATGAAGAAACCATTTCTCTATGAATATAATTTATTTTTCTTCTTGATCATTTTTTTTGGTTTATCAATATGTTCGTAGTGATATAATTGTCATTAACTTTTTTTTCTTTTAACTGAGAAAATATATCTCAAAAAATTTCTCATTTATATTTTATCTAGACATTTAATATCCAAAATTCTTTGGTTGGAAAAAAAATTATACAGTTAAATTGCGCAATTTAATTCCAAACAAAATACAAAAAAATTGTTATTTTTGTACTCACAATCTCATAACAAAAATAAATTCAAATTTACTCAAATCATCTCAATTTATAATTATTTCTAAATAATTTTTATTAATATTTCGTTTTTATTACCAATTGTTTTAAGAAATTTAAATAAAAATTAGAAGAATAACAATTTTCATTTTCAATCCACTAAAAGAATTAAAAAACGATTACACGTGGCAAACAATCTCACCACTGGTTCGGCGAGGCGAAAACGTCGATCGTCACAACCTTACTCCTCCTCCTCTTCCTCTTTCTCTAATCGGCAAAATTTTCTGCTCCTGAGAAACAAGTAGAGATACTAAAGATGGAATCTTTGAACTAAATTCGAAACCTTTTAATGGGTACCGAGTCGGGTTCGGATCCAGAATCGAGCTCAAACGGGTGGAGCCGTGCTCGTGGTCTAGTTGTCAAGACTCTGGTTTTAATTGGCGGTGCTCTTCTCATCAAGCGTCTCACTAAATCCACCACTCGTAGAGATCACGCCCGTGTCGTCTCTCGTTCTCTCACCGGAGAGAAGGTTTTTAAACCCACAATCTCAATGCTTACACTTTTGGTTTCCTCTACTCAGAACTATGAAATTCTGATTTTTTTTTATGAATTGAGAAGTTTGTTTACATTGGGTTTTGAAGTTTACGAGGGAGCAAGCGTCAAGAGATCCTGATAATTACTTCAACATAAGGTTTTGTGATGTTCTTTTATCTCAAACTTATGATGCTCTTTAGTGGAATTTAGACCATGATGCTCCATTTTGAAGTTGTTTCAAGATTGAAACTGTTATATCTCTATCTCTAGTTTGTTTCTAGCATTCTGAGTTTGAAATGGTTGTGCAGAATGCTGAGTTGTCCAGCTGCTGAAATGGTGGATGGTTCAGAGGTTTTGTATCTCGAACAGGTGACCCATATTTTACTTCTTTGTTGTGTTATGGTGATTGATGTATAAATGTGTTCTTTCTTCATGTTTAAGACAAGATATTCTCTTTTTTCTTCAGGCATTTTGGAGGACTCCTCAGAAACCGTTTCGACAAGTATGTAATCATTCCCTCATGGTTGATTTAGTTAGGAAACTGTATTATTGTGTTGCTGAAGTCTTATGCATCTTGGGCTGATTTTGGTCGCAGAGATTATATATGGTGAAACCGTGTCCAAAAGAGCTAAAATGTGATGTTGAGGTGAGTTTGAGTTGTTGAGATCTTCTTATGTATTCTAATGCACGAGAGTTTGACGCAGTGTTATTTCAGGTAAGTTCATATGCGATCAGAGATGCTGAGGAATACAAAAATTTCTGTGACCGGCCTAAGGACCAACGCCCACTTCCTGAAGAAGTTATTGGTGTAAGTCTTAAGGTTTTGTATCGATAGAGAGATGTCTGGTTACTGGAAATCAAGCTAACAATGATCAAACTAATAGGACATTGGAGAGCATTTGACGACTATACACCTGAATTGTTGTGACCGTGGGAAACGTTGCTTGTACGAAGGCTCAACTTCACCTGGTGGATTTCCAAATTCATGGGTAATGTTCTTATAAGAAAAATCACAGTTTATTTGTTTTACACTCTTCTGCTTCCACACGAAAACACTTGACGTTTCTTTCTTGGATTGCAGAACGGGGCTAGCTATTGTACTTCAGATCTTGCAGTTCTGAAAAACAATGAGATACACCTCTGGGATCGCGGCTTTGATGAGAATCGAAACCAGGTACATCCCAACTTCCTTACACTTATTGGATTGTTTAAAGATGTTACTACCAACAAATTCTCAAAAAAGCTCATCTGAAATGGGTTTTGGTATTGGGACATGGCAGGTTTGGGGACCAAAGGAAGGTCCGTACGAGTTCAAGCCAGCGACATCATCGAGCATCAACGAAAACTTGTCTGCTTTGAACATCCTTTATCAATCTTCTATCGATAAACCAATCCAAGGGTCCCTCATCTTGCAAGACTAGCCAATTTGCACCCCCTTTTCTATTGTCTGATCTTCTCTGTATCACACTTAGCCTCTTTATTCATCTCATCTCAGCCACTTTCAATATAGTTTTGGTACATAGAAAGCTCAATACTTTACTTCATTACAGTAGTGGTCAACAAGTCGAAGATGAATGTTTATACAGAACAAAAAAATGATTCCAAAAGCAGAGTGTAGTCTCTCTTGATACTGCATTCATGAGGTGCTATTGACATAGAAGTAAAGAGCTGCGAGAGCTAAAACCCCAACTGCAATTCCTATAGGTAGAGCCTTCCTGCATGATTACCATAAGATAACTATAAGAAACAAAGTGACAAATATGTGAGATTGATGAGAAAGGAGGATCATTTTACCCGACGGCTTCGTCTCTTTGGAGCTCAGCTTTTCTAGCCTTTCTCACATCTTTGTCGTTGACATTCTTGCTCACATCAGGCATGTAAGCTCTAAACCGCCGTTTAGGAGCAGCACACACTGAAAACAAAACCTTAAACCCATTTGAAACCAAACACAGTCCCAACTAGTGATAGCTACAACTTGTTGATTCTTTAAACATGAATCACGATACCTGGACAGAAATAGTTATCAGGTAACTTGTCAAATGGAGTTCTATCATTGTAAATATACCTGCAAAATCAAAGAGAAGAAGATAAATAAACAAACTTTGTATGTTAGAGGTAACCAAGAAGAGAGAAAGAGAGATCAAGATTGAAAGAGACCCGCAATCACGGCAAATATAGGCTTGCTTAGAGGAGACACGCATGGAGAATCTAGGAGCAGAGGATTTGGAAAGAGACTTCTTGTTTCCGAGTAGCCTCATCGAGTAATAAGGCAAGAAAGATGATCTCTGGAGGGTTGGAGTCGTCGGAGGTAAGACCACGGAGGATCTTCCGGCGTAAAGTGTCGTCGGAGGAAGCTGCATCGCCATTGAGTGAAAGTTCAAAAGTGTGGTGGGATCAGAGGAGAAGAGAGAAGAGGAAAGTGATAAGAAGGAAGAGTGGGAAAAAGATGTGGAAGAGTGTGCTCCTCACAAGCCCTCTCACTCGCCACGTCAGATTTCCATTTTTATTTTTTTTTTATTATTTTCTAAATTGTCTGAAAAATCATAGACAAACAAACATTGATGCGATGATGTTAAGACGCTTTATGATCATATCAAACAAGATTAATTAGTCTTATTATATAATCAAACGAATTTAGAGATTTTTTAAGATCGTTTGCTTAAGTGGTAATGAACGTTATGGGTCATATTACCATGACCACCAGAAGTTCATTGTGATTTCAGTTTCATGCTTCTCAAGTTCACATGGATGCTTCTCTCATTGAGAATGTTATAGAGGTCACAAGCACATGATAGAATGGGAAATACGAGTATTAGAAGTCTTATATTCTGATTTAATGTTACCTAAGTTTATGGTTTACTATCTGGTTTAATGTCTTTTATATGAAGAACACCTTTATGCTTTGAGCTGACCTAATGAAAGAAACTCAATGTTGAAAGAATCTAGTAGATACGGAATTGGAAGCAAGCTGAATCAATTCTAGAAAATTTTGCCGCTGCTCTTCCTCGTCGCGATGAACAGACCAAGTTAGGCTAACGCAATCCTTTATCTGTTTTCAGCCAGCCTAAGCGCCCTACTTTACCTACTTGAAATGTCTTACAGAAAAACTAATTTAGTAGCAACAATTTTACTGAAATATTTCAAAAAAAAAAAAAATGTAAATCACGTCCTTTTATTTTGGTTAAAAGGCTATACACCTATACGTAAGTATTTATTTTTCTTCACAATTTTTTTTTACTGTATATATAAACAAAAAAAAAAGTAGTGTGGGCAAGCGTGAAAGTAGAAAACCCTAATCTCTATTTGAAAAAATGTCGACGATGTCTGATCTTTTCCCGGATTTGGTAGAAGAGATACTCTCTAGGGTTCCAATAACATCTTTGAAAGCAGTGAAATTAACTTGTAAACAATGGAATGATTTATCCAAAGATTCGAGCTTTACAAAAAACCATTATGGTAAAGAAGCCAAGGAGATTCAGGTGATCATGATATGTGATTTAAAGGCTTGTTTAATGAGCGTCAATCTCCATAATCACAAAGACTTGGCAGATCCATCTATAAAGCAAATAGGTAAACTTAATCAAGTCGAAATAGATAGTGTGTTTCATTGTGATGGCTTATTATTATTGTTGTTATGCAACCCTAAGGATAACTCGAAGCTCATGGTTTGGAACCCTTACTTGGGTCAAACCAGGTGGATCCAACCTAGAAACAACTCGCATAAGCATAGACCAGCTGGCAGGTTTAATCATAGACCAGCTGGCAGATTTTATATGGGATACGACAGCAACAACAACCACAAAATCTTATGGTTTTCGTCTATGTACCGTGAGTATGAAATCTACGATTTTAAGTCTGATGCGTGGACGGTTATTGATGTCAATACCGACCAAGACCATATAATAGATAATCAGCGTGTGTCCTTGAAGGGTAATGTTTACTTTATTGCTCATGACATATTGAAAGAGGAAGCATTTTTACTTTCTTTTGATTTTACATGTGAAAGATTTGGACCGAGTCTTCCTCTTCCATTTCACTGTTGTCATGAGGATACTGTACTTCTATCTACTGTTAGAGAAGAGCAGCTTGCAGTGTTATTTCAGAAGTCTGATGCGTATGAGATGGGAATATGGATTACAACTAAGATTGAGCTCAATATAGTGTTGTGGAGCAAGTTCTTAAAAGTTGATATGACATTGCCTAACAGCTATTGGTTTGAAGATTTGAGTTTCTTCCTCGTCGACGAGAAGAAGAAAGTAGCAATGGTTAGTGAATTAGACATAGAAACGTGTAAGAACTACAAAACTTACATTCTCGGAGAGAATGGATACTACAGAGAAGTGGATCTTAGAAAATCCAAAGGTTGTGTCTACTTATGTGTTCTTATGTTCCAAGTTTGGTGCAAATCCAGTAAGGTTCCAGTACTTGCAAGATGCGAAAGAAAATGAGGAGATTTTTGGTCTATTATTACATAGTTTACGATAATACCTTTTCATTCATTTATGTTTTTTTTTTGTTCTTCTCTCAAGTTTTCTCATGTCTTTTTGAACAAGACTGGTCAATCAGGGTTTTGCTGATGGGAAATGAAACTTTAATATATATATATATGGATCTATGAACTTTCTAGGTTTTCGTGGTTCTTCAACATAAGCTTTGTATTTGTGATCTTGAGAATTATACATCCATCTTGATGGTCATGGTCCTTTTTTAAAAAAAATGTTACATTAGTTAATCAACAAAAGAAATAAATTATAAAGAATGGGTTTTATAGTGGAACCAATTTAGAAGAGAAAGACAAATGGTAGAGAAGGTTTTGTGCTTCTCCTCCAAAGGCCAAAACCGAGAAGTAAGAGAGAAGATATCAAGCTCGTGTGGAGCACCAACGCTACATGATCAAGTCACCTAGCTTGGAGCCGGGAGGGTAATGAAGTATGCTAGAACAAATTAATTTGTCAATGATATAATAAGAGAGCCAAAATATTATAAATCATAGCTTGAAAACAGAGAAGGGGATGGGTACAACCTGTGATGTTGTTAAAATCAAGAATAAAATTGAGACTTTCATCAATGTGTTTTCTTCATATGGCTTGTGAATAAAATATCAGCTTTTGCATATTATTATGAAGCTGAATTTTATAGAATTACAAAAAAAAAAAAAATTAATAGTAGAATTTTTTCTTAAGAAGAGGTTGATGAGCTGATTAAAGAATTCTTGCAAAATACTAAGAAAGGTTTATAATGTTAAAAAGTTGATTAGATTGTAAATCCGACCTTAGCTCAGTTGGTAGAGCGGAAGACTGTAGTTGTTTGCAACAGAAAATCTTTAGGTCGCTGGTTCGATTCCGGCAGGTCGGATATTTTTATCCTAATTCTAACAGTTTTCATTTTTACCCTTATACCCTCCTATCTGACACCCATGGCTGTCACTTGAGTAGGACAAAATAGTAAATCACCAAGTTTACTACACTTTTATTCCAATTTAGTCCCTAAAACTTTAAGATTCCCAAACAATTTCCCAACACTTTAAGATAGTTCAGTCAGCATCGTGCTTGAACACAATGCAGTGCACCATCAAAACTGAAAGTTCACTGGACCAAAACTCAGCTAAAAAGTTCCTGTAATATTCAGTTTCTTCATCGTTCCTTTGGCGAGTTTGAGAACAAAGAATGTAGATAGAGAGCTTTTGTAGCATAACTCATTTACCAATAATCTCTGCAAGAACACAACCCATCTTCAAACCTATGAAACCGTATCCGATCCCGCATTATAATCACTCTATTCAACAACTTCGACACTGCTTTTATCCAGTTGTGGCAATCACTACACATCCGTATATTCTTCTGAATTCTAATTTCTGTTCCTGGACTACTCTTCAATATCACATACGCCAACGCGAGCTTTTCGCTGTGATAATTTAAGTTCTCTTCTTTCTCTTCTTCAGAAACATCCATCAACACCAAATCCGTGTCAGACACAAATCCTTGAGACTTAGTTTTCTGTATCAAACCTTCTAATACTTTGTATATAGCTTTTGTTTCTATATGAGATGTATCTCCTGCCTTAAACCGATGTATCATCCCTCCAAATTCCAACCAACTCTTTCCTTTCGCTTTACGGATTCCTTCCTTACTCATCAACTCTCTGACCTTTTGAGCGCTCTCCCATTTCTTCGTGGAGCTATATATGTTCGAAAGCAACACATAGTCTCCGCTCTTTGCTTTTGAAAGATTCTGTATCGCGATTTCTCCTAGCTCAGGATTCTTATAAGTTCTAGAGGAACTAAGAAGAGACCTCCATATCACTACATCTGGCTCTATCGGCATTGATTCGATCAACTCGTACGCTTCTTTTACTCTTCCTGCTCGGCCTAGCAGATCAACCATAGCACCATAGTGCTCTAACTTTGGCTGTATAGAAAAGCGGCGACTCATTAGACCAAAGTACTCTTTCCCTTCTTCAAGCAAACCGCAATGGCTACACGTTGTTAAAAGCCCGAGGAATGTTATAGAATCTGGTGAAACATGTTCCGCTTCCATCTCTGAAAACACTCTGATTGCTTCTGTGGCTAGCCCATGAGTAGCAAAACCCGTGATCATCGCGTTCCAAATCGACACATCGTTCCGTTTAACACTATAGAAAACCTCCCTCGAAGTTCCTATATCTCCACACTTTGCATACACATCAACAAGTGCAGAAGACAATATTGCATTAAGCTCAATCCCACTATCAATCATCAGAGAGTGCACCCACTTCGCATGGTGCAGATCTCCAAGACGGGCACAAGCAGCTAAAGAGGAAGCAAAACTGAACTTATTCGGTTTAATATCAGTAAAACTAAGCATATTCTTAAGAGCTTTCAGAGCTTCTTCATACTGGACATTTCTAACATAACCACCAATCATCAAGTTCCAGGTGATCACATTCTGATCACTCGCATTACGAAGTACCTTCTTGGCCAAACCAGACTCTCCAATTTTCATAAGACTCTCAATGATTAGGTTTATGTTACAGACACCAGGAGACAAAGAGAGGAACCAAAGAAGAAGCCGTCGAGCAAGATATGAACGGTTGCAGCGTCTGTAAGCTGCAACTGTGGAGACAAGAAGAGATGGATATGTTCCGTACCCAAGTTTAAAGATCTGAGCATGTGCTTGAAGAACACATTTAGAATTTGAAGGAGCTTTGCATGATTCAAGAACTTGTTTCAACATCCCATGATCTACATAAGAAAGCATGAATCATTATAGAGTGACAAAACAACCCAAGAGCCCCAATTTTCAAAAAGAGAACAACTTCAAAGACGAATCAAACCCAAAAAGCTATGTAAACAATAAAACTGGAGATTGATGATAATTAGATAAACCCCAGACCAAAAAAGTAAAAACCCTAAGTAACATGAATCCAGAGAAATGTCTGATTTAGATACAAAGATGAAATTTTTACCGGTGAGGTTTGAAGCGGAAGATGACGAAAGAGAGGTGATGCAGAATCTTCTGATTCCGGAGACATTAATGGAGATTCTCTGCATCTCAAATTGAGGGTGAGAACAAAATCCGCAAATTGACGAATGACGAGAGTAAAAGACAGAACTTTGAGATTTTCCTCTGTTTTTTTTTCCGGCCAAAAGGTTGAGTTTTTTTTTATAATAATCTTAGGTGTTTGTTCTTTCTTTCTGCAGTAATGTTAATTAACGAATCCTTTATAAAAATTGAGAGTTTAATACATGGGAATGATGTTTATACCTAAAACTAAGAATTGGTATGATGGCTGATAAATATTCGCCACCTGAACCTGTATCCTCAGATAATAAGAAATGAGGAACAAAGACATGTGAGAGCTTCAAAAGTTTCATGAGATCTTGTGCAGACCAATGTTGAGATCAGAAGATATGGAGATGAGAAGTGGTTGAGAGTAATGCCATTCCGCTTTAAACACTCGTTTCTGATGCGCTTTTATTGATTGTGTCGGCTTACGAGCATTGTACCTACCCACAAGTGAAACAACAATACAATCACAATCCAATTTTCACTTCTTACATAGTGTGTAAACAGAGAGCCATTGATGCTGTGAAAGAGTTACCTGATGTCAAAAACATGGATCACCGGATCAACTGAGCCAGAGGTGATGTATAAACCATCAGGAGACCAAGACTGGTTTATTAGAGCTGATTGTGATTCACTGCTGTCTTGCTTCCACCCAAACGAATGGAGTTCGGTTTTTCTTAACCTGATATCAAACAGTCGAAGCTGTTTCTCGGGTTCCCTGACATTACAATGTCGGGATTCTTCTTTAGTAAATCCGCAAGCAAAGAATGGAAACCATATTTGATAAGTTCTTCTTACCCGGATTGAACCATGAAAAGATTGAAGTCACAAGGATTAGCGAGGACGCTCATGCATTTATAGTCTATTTGATGCTTGTAGTCTGCTCTACCAACTTGAACATCAAATCCGTATATTCTCTTGTCTGCTCCTACTGATAAAATAACATTCTTGTTTTTCATCCCATCCACTCCCATTACAGCAGCTGAATGTAGATTTCTGTGTAAAGGTTTCGACTTCCATTTGTTTTCTTCATCATCACTCTCGTTCCATAGTACAACAGCGTGATCACTTCCCCCTGTGACAAAGCATGTATTTTCCCAAGGCATGAACTTTATGTTGTTGATAATCCCTTTTACGTGAGGTTTATTTTCCAGGAAAGTAACCTTCACCAACACAAACAAAAAGTACCTAGTTTGAGATACTTTCCAAAAGCAAAAAACTAGTGTGTTGTGTTGTCTTTGTCTTTGTTCTCAGAAACTTCATGTACTAAATGTGGTGCAGTAACATTTACCTCGCGTGTCTTGTTCAGATTTAGGATCGATATCTGAGAATCCCCATCGTCTGCAGTGTACACAGAGAAAAGAGTGTTCCCAGATGGGTGCCACGCCATATCTTCTGCCCATCTTCTTTGTTTTCGAGATAAACAGTCGGTAGTACTAAGCAATGATGCAACCAATCTGAAATTAAATAGACCACACAAAAATATAAGAAATCACAACAAATGGAAAGACACAATAAATATCTATGAGCTAATTTGGCTCTAAGAGGTTTATAATGTTTCTTCCTTATTGTGATAGGACCATTGAATTTGAATCCCTGTCTTGATTTAGCTAGATATCTAAAAAGTGTTCCATGTGTTCTGGTTATTAAATATACTCGTACTTTTAACAAGCTTCTTCCGTTTGTTTAATCCTTGTTTGGTGTAGTAATATTATAGACAACAAAAAGAATAATACTATACCATAAACAAAAACAAACTGAGCAAAGATACTAAGTCATTAGTGTTTCCTCTTTCAATTCTGTTAAACCAAAGGACTGGGTTTGAGTTACATACGTCAATGTAAATGATTCTTTCCAAATTTGAGGCCCTAAACCAAAGAATCTAAAACAAGTAACCTAAAGTCATCATTTTTATCAAACACCGTCAGCTTCCTAGTACTTAATATCATCTCCAATAAGAGACTAGTCCAAACTAACATCAACAGAAGAAGTCTGTTTATAACAAACTTGCTATGAAAACAAACAAGCAGGTACATCTATAAACAATCCACAGAGACAAGAGAATAACTATAATGGGAAAAAACTCACCTTCCAGGCTGCAGTTGCCATAAACTAACCATGCCATCCAAAGAACTAATGATACATGAAAAACACAAAGACAGATATTAGATTCCATTACCCATTTTAAACCCAACAACAGACTAAAGAGTCTTGTAGTCCAGTACCTTGTTGCAAACAACTGCTCATTTACAGGACACAATATCAAGCTTCTTAATTTCCTCTTATGCTGACTAGAGATTTGGTTACTAGTATGACACTTGATTGTAGTTGGTGAAGAGTTTCTCGCTATCAACCGAATCAACTCTTTATGCTCTTTTTGCTCTGCAGTAACAATACACAACAAAACAACTCAAAACTAATAAGATTCTCGAATACATACAAGAAAACTAATGCTCAAAATTGGTTACCAAATTTCCTCTTGATCCCTCTATCTTTAACATTAGGACTATCACGAGATGTTTCAGATTTTTGCTTCACAACAACAGTCTTAGCCTTGGAGACACTACTACCACAACTACTTCTAGGATGATCAGAGCTATCAGAGGGCCTTAGAGTCTTGCTAGGTGATGGAGATGCATAGTCTTCACTCACATTCACATTTCTCAAAGTCTTCAATGGTTTATGATCTTTCTTTGCACCACTGATAGATGGAACTGCAACTCCACGAAGTTGAGCTAGCTTAGCTTTTGAATTCTGCAAACTTCTCTCTGCTTCAATAAGCTGAAAAAAACCCACCAATCATTCAAATCATTGCACTTTGAATAAATCAAGAAAAGCAAAATAGAAACAGAGAAAAATCAAAACTTTGAAGAGAGAGAGAGAGACCTTGGTTTGGTAATTAGATATGTGATTGTTGAGACGCTCAATTTCATTAGAACGGTGCTCTACTAAAGCAACAAGAACTTCTTCTTGCTCTTCTCTGCAAGAGACATTAGCTTCTTCTTCTTCATCTTCTTCTTTGAGTTTGGGTTTCTTAGGATTCGTACAAAGCTCGCTCATTTCTAATTCCAACACTTGTGGGTGGATTGGTTCTTTTGCCAACGACAAAATGGGATCTGATCGTCTCTTTTATTTCGACAAAAATTGTGCTATTTTTTTTTGTTTTTGTTACAGAGACTCTCTCACGTGGGAGATACAAGCTCCCATTGGTAGCAATTGACTTGAAAAAGAATGAAAACAAGAAAAAGAGATGAAAATAAAGTAAATGAAGTAGCCTATGTTTAGAGTGGACTAATTCTCTTAATTAATACTTGATACATCTTTATGTTCTCGGATATTAAGAATATATATAAACCTGGTTTAGTCTTGTATCGGTTATTCCGGTTTAACATCAGTTTGATTCATCTAAATTGAAAAGACATTATGGTTCAATCTCATTATAAAAATCTTATTCGACATGTGAAACAATGCCTATAACTTACACAAACAGCCTATAACTTAACCACAAACCCGAGAAACGAAAGAGAAAGCTCTCCTTTATGTGAAAATTCATCGTCTGTTCACTGATCTGACCAAAGTGTTACATAAGTTTCTTCTTCTTCTTCTTATTCTTCACTCGGTCATCACTGTTGAAGGAACGACTTTCTGTATGATGCTTTTAAGCGCAGGTGCGCTTATTAAACACTTGTTATCCTCAAAGCATGACTTACCTTGTTCAGCTGCTTTGCAAAGTTGTGGATCCATAGGAACTTTCCCAAGAAACGGTACTCCCATTTCCCGACACATTCTTTCTGCACCGCCTCCGCTGCTGTCAAACACTTCGCTACAAGCCACGATGTCGAGAAGCTCTGGTGCGTTTTTTCTTAAGCAAGCGATTACGTCTTCAGTCACGTTAATGGAGGAGCCGGTCTCTGTCGCCAGCTTCATGAACTTGACATCCTTCAACGGTTGAGATAAACCACTCATGTTCTCTACTACTCCTAGCACCGGGACTCCAACTTTCTTGCAAAAGCTCACTTCTTTTCTGACATCAATCAAGGAGACTTCCTGCGGTGTCGTGACAATGATGGCACCGTCGATCCCCGTGGGTAGAAGGTACTGGACGATGGAGATGTGTTCATCTGAGGTTCCTGGTGGGGCATCAACAACAAGGTAATCAATCTCTCCCCAGTAGACGTCTTTTAAGAACTGCTTGATGAGACCATTCTTGCGTGGCCCTCTCCAGATCACAGCTTCATCAGAGTTAGGGAGCATGAAACCTATGGACATGACACCAAGGTTGTCTTCCACATAAACCGGAGACCATCCAAGGTTACTCTGGTGAATCTCTTGCCCTTCAAGTCCTAACATTTTTGGGATGCTTGGACCGCATATATCAATGTCCATCAGACCTACTTGATGATCCATGCCCGCAAGGGCAAACGAGAGCTGAGCTGAGAAAGTACTCTTACCAACTCCACCTTTGCCAGACAAAACCAGAATCTTGTGCTTAACAGTGCTCATCCTCTCTGCTATGGCAACCAAATCTACATAAAACAGAGAACGTCAGCATAACTTCAACTAGTAACCAAGTGAGTCTGCGACTCAAACACATCTGGCGCTTAAATCAGACATTAGCATTAAAAAAAACCAATCTTTTAATTATCACATGGTGTTACTCTCAACAGAACAATATGGAGCAAGTAAAAGGAAGACTCCAGATAGAGCTATTTCTAGAGTTTCAAATAACAAAATGGCACAGAAGCAATCGAACATGTATGATGTAAATAGAAGATACAAAGCTCATCTAACCCATTGATACAAAACCCATCTTCAAAACTAGAAATTGCAACAACAACAAAACCAAGTTTTAAATTGTAATCCTAAGTATGAATCGAAAGCAGAGACATTCAAAAACCTAGCCACAAAGTAATTAAAGTGAAATCGAACCTGGGTCAGGTCCTTTAGGAGCAGTAGCACAAGCTTCCTGATTAGGGCAGCCAGCACAAGAATCTGATTTTCCAGCAGATTCTGATTGAGGACCTGGGCAATCTATTAACAAGCAACCAAAGAACAAAACCCAATTAGGTTAAACCAAGAAAGAAGAGCGATTGAAGCTACAAGAAAACTGAAAAAAGGATTGATTTTGCTTACGCTCGTTAGCGTCCTCTGGAATGTCTCCGTTCTCCATATCGTCGACTTGAGACTTCTCGAAGGGAATTTTTCGTTTATATGTGAAACTCTCTGCTTATGGCGGCGAATATGCGATGGTTGAGAAGACGACGGCGCGTATATAATCGATTTGGTCGGTATAATTTATCTGTATAAAGCCCATTAAGATTACTGGACCTTCATGGGCCTTATCGACCAATTCATGTCGTGATGATATTGTTTGTCTATTCTCATATTTTGATAAAATGTCGCAAAAGTCTCATATAAATCAAAGTCTATCATTTAATCCCAATCTGTTTTTGATATATAAGTGCTTTATTGGTGGACATAAATATAAATAATAGAAAACATGTTATACATGACTTAAGTATTTGACATGTACTTAGAATATTTGACATTTTATAACAAAAACACCAATATGTGACATTTTCACACACATTTATTTTTTATTAAACTTAAGTATATATGACAAACTTTATGATAAATTACTTAGAATACTATAATCACATGACTCTAAAACAAATCCAAAATTTTGAACACAAGCATACATGCATGCAGCAATTTATTACAAAAGAATAAACACAACTTGATGCAAAAGCCCCCAAACATCCACTTTGTATTTGAAGCTTTTGGCTCCATTATAAAGTACTTAATCAGATGGACCAATCATCTTCTCGGGAACAACAAGAGTATCAAACTCTTCCGAAGTAAGAACACCTAACTTCATAGCTGCGTGCTATAGAATAAATTAAAGCAAAGATTTAGGGATCTCAAAGGTATTGTATTATATAATTTTCACTGGAGAAGGTTTAAATCCAAAATAGAACAACAAATATATTGTAACAAACATGAACATGTTTTCTCTTGCTAAAAATGGGTTTAAATTCCGATTTATTTAGTGATGAAAACGTTAATAGTTTATTGTTTACCTTTAATGTGCATCCTTCTTTGTGAGCTCTTTTGGCTACTGCTGCAGCATTGTCATAGCCAATTTTCTGGTAAAGGAGGAATTAGCATTGAGGTAAATTCATTTGTAATCATAATGAGAATATGGATGACTTGACAAAGAAGTTTAATATTTAGAGACTTACAGGATTCAATGATGTCACAAGCATAAGAGACTAGAGAGAAATACATAAAACAAAGACTTAGTTCCTATATATAAATCATTTCCACACATGAATAATTTTAAGGCCAATCAACGAGAAGAAGCCTACCTCGTGCAATAGCTTTGAGATCCTTTCTCTGTTGGCCTCAATGCCTCTAACACAGTTTTTCTCAAATGAAGCTGAAGCATCTGCTATTAGTCTAATGGACTAGTAAAGACATGAGATCAAATAGTTAAGATTAAATTTTAATAGAGTATAAATGACAAAAAAATCACAAGTAAAGAGATTAATGTACATGTAAGAGAGCGCTTGCGATAACCGGCTTGAATACATTCAATTCAAAATGACCATTCGACCCACCAATTGTCACGGCTACATGGTTTCCCATAACCTACAATTTTGTTTGATGCAACCAAAAGAGTCATGAACAAGACTACCTTAGCAATTTAAATTCATATGTTAGTAAAATATGTATTGGTGAATGGAACTTACTTGAGCACAAACCATAGTCAAGGCCTCACACTGTGTAGGATTTACCTTTCCCTGAGAGATAGATTAAAATTCAATTGAATCAAAATCTATGAAAAATAAAAGGTATAGGCAGAGCCGCAGAGGGAAAGGACATAAGAACCATAGGAAAAAATTGCATTCATACAGGCATAATACTGCTTCCTGGTTCATTCTCAGGCAGAGAAAGTTCACCAAGACCACATCTTGGACCACTATATAAAGTATATATAAAGACATGTTAAAATATCATAAGAATACATCTTGGACCACTATATAAAGTATATATAAAGACATGTTAAATTATCATAAGAACATGTACATCTTGAAGAAAGATTAAAAAATATTAGATAACGTACCTTCCAAGAAAACGTATATCATTGGCAATCTTCATCAATGATGTGGCGATTGTGTTAAGAGATCCACTTGTTTCAACACAAGCATCGTGTGCAGCCTACAAAGGCGTAATAACTCAACAACTTATTTCATATACATCAACCATTCAGAAGCATCTTGTTTGATTTAGAACCCAGTGGAAGACGCTAAGACTAAATTTGGACATTGATGATGATGAAAGTTATTTAGAGGCTAACCAGAGCTTCAAACTTGTTTTCTGCGGTGACGAATGGCAAGTTTGTTTCTTCAGCTACTGCAGCAGCGATCTTTACATCAAACCTATGCATATAGTACTAGTGTTACCAGTAGGATGAAATCGGAATGGATATAAAACTAGAAACGAGATATACCCTTTCTTAGTGTTTAATCCGGTCCCAACAGCAGTTCCACCTTGTGCAAGCTAGACAAACATTTCTAACAAGTCAGAGCTCAATGAAACTTTGAGAATAATATGAAATCAGATCCTCAAGAGATATCATTTCCAAACCTGATAGATGCGGGGTAGAGTACATGCGACTCTATTAAGTCCATACTCAACCTACAATCATGAAATCCAAAAATTTATAAGTTATTTCTTAATGACATGTAATTTTCACTTTTGTTATATAAGGATAGAAAACAGAACAAATAATTTACTTGAGTAGCATAGCCACCAAATTCTTGTCCTAATGTCAAAGGTGTAGCATCTTGAGTATGAGTTCTTCCGATTTTCACTATATCTTTAAACTCGAAGGACTGTCCAAAACCGAATAAGATGAGATAAATTTAAAATGTTAAGACTGCAGAGAAAATAGAGTATATGAATTTTGGATTAAATAACAAAATGACGTCAAAGGTCAGAAGATGTTCCTTAAATGTAAAATTGCAACATTTACAAAGCAACTCCCAAATATAAATAGTACCACATTGAACTGAGGTCAAGAGTGTTCCCTGACACCATTTAGGTCAGAGCAAGTATCATCTTAAAATATTGCAATTTAGTGACTACATCAAATGAGTCACCTTAGATTCCAAAGAGCTATGCAAATTTTTCAAACTAGGGATTAGCCTCGAAGTAATCTCGGTTGCAGCTGCAATGTGCATGACCTATACAAAACCAAAATTATACGACCGTCAAGTAGTACTTGACAGAGCAGTGAGCATACATATAGGAAATAAAAGCAATCGGTTACACGAACACCGTAAGCAATTGAATGAACGTTAAGCATGCAAAATTATTGGTAATGACTAATGAGAATGCAAACTAAAGCTTACAGTTGGAAAAGTGTCATTAGAAGATTGTGATCTGTTCACATGGTCATTTGGGTGCACAATTTTTTCACCACGTTTGTGACCAAGAATCTCAGCTGCTCTATTGGCAATGACCTGTAAAAAGCACAAAATGATCTGTTTAATTACCTCGGACGTCTGGTGGTTAAGTATCTAAAAAATCATTTTTGACATTGTAATTAGTCTTAACTCTTAAGCCAAAATGCCTTGATTGTGTTGTTTGATCCCTACTACCATCATATGATGCCCCACCAATATGCAATATTATTTCGTTATATTAACACACACAAAAAAAACATTATTTCATTACTGTATATTTTTGCTCGTTTTTAATTAACTAGAAGTTCCAGGCCAAACCCATAGTCTTTTTTACCGAAAACTAGATCAAAGTTATGGGTCTTAAAATCAAATAAAATAGTTTTAGAAAAGGAAAATTAAATACTTAATTAATTTTTAATGGTCATTTTTTTTTTATTCAGTCTCTTTTGTATAGATCTCTTTTAACATTCAAAGCAATAAAATTAAAACAGTAGCACGGTTAAAAAAATGAAGTTATGAAACCTTTTTTTCTATGTTTCTAATAATAGATGCATCGTTTTTCAGATAACCAAGATATGTATTAGGACGATGAAATATTGTTCCTCCGATTGAAATATTTTGGGATCCACCACTGGTAGCACTTGTGTAGGATTGTACAAAATGTATCTCCATGCATATAAGGTACCTCATTAGCATTCATATTACTCTGCGTCCCACTACCAGTTTGCCATACAACAAGAGGGAAATGATCATTGAGCTTTCCTTCTGCTACTTCTTGTGCAGCTTCCATTATGGCTTCCCCAATCATTGGATCAAGACCATACTCCATGTTAACCTAAAACATCATCGTAAAATCACGAACCTAAAAAAAAAAAAAAA
>Ga0041059_1000628_pt1 | contig 27370 bp, 23 predicted proteins | sample AraColnosormetaG_FD_56232 | JGI IMG/M metagenome (GOLD analysis project Ga0041059, IMG submission 56232) | Arabidopsis roots microbial communities from North Carolina, USA - Col MF nosort | ecosystem: Host-associated > Plants > Roots > Unclassified | place: USA: North Carolina | collected... | reverse complement strand
ACACTAAATTTTAAAGTTGGATATAGAATCATTAGTTGAATAACAGTGGATTCGGCTTGGATTTCAATTCTATTAAAATCCATTAACGAATAACACCCCCTTAGGTTCTATTACGTGGTAATCACATGATAAAAGAAACGAATGGTTAATGGTGTTTTATGATGCATATGGTAAAAATAAGGAATGTTAATTTTTATAGATTAAGGGAATGTTTTTGTTGAATAAATATTAGAAATAGATGTAATAAATTATTGGAAATAGTGGGAATGTTGTCACTGCAGTGACTATTTGATGGAAACACTGCTTTTTCTTTTCTTTCTATTTTGTTAGGGATAATGAAGCGAACATGATCAAGAAGATTGCAAGGGATGTTTCATATAAACTTAATGCTACACCATCAAAGGATTTTGAAGATATGATGGGACTAGAAGCTCACTTGAAGAAAATCCAGTCTTTGTTACGTTTAGATTATAAGGATGAAGCTCTGATAATTGGAATCTCTGGTCCTGCGGGCATTGGTAAGAGTACCATTGCTAGAGCTTTGGAGAGCCGACTCTCTGATAGGTTTCAACTTACATGTTTTATGGATCTTAGAGGAAGCGAGAATAATGGTCTTCACGATTACGGTCAGCAGTTGCGTTTACAAGAACAACTTCTTGCAAAGGTTTTGAATCAAGATGGTACGAGGATATGCCATTTAGGAGTGTTACAACAAAGGCTAAGCGACCTGAGAGTGCTTATCATTCTTGATGATGTGAGTGATATAAAGCAATTAAAGGCTTTGGCTAAGGAAACTACTTGGTTTGGTCCTGGAAGTAGGATTATTGTGACAACCGAAAACAAAGATCTTTTGCAGCAACGTGGCATCGATAGTACGTACCATGTAGGATTCCCATCTAGAGAAGAAGCTCTTGAAATCTTCTGTAAATTTGCTTTTGAACAAAGCTCTCCACCTCATGCTTTCGAGAAGCTTGCAGCGAGAATAACACACTTATGTGGTAACCTCCCATTGGGTCTCTGTGTGATGGGTTCATCTTTATTTGGGAAGAAGCAGGACGAATGGGAATTTGTAGTGCATAGGCTAGAAACTAATCCTGGTCAAGAAATCGATGACGTATTAAGAGTCGGCTATGAAAGGTTACATGAAAATGATCAAATGCTATTTCTCCACATTGCAATTTTCTTCAACTACAGAGACCGTGATCTTGTGGAAGCCATGCTTGCTGATGATGGTAACTTGGATGTCGGAAACTGGCTGAAATTCCTAATTAACAAATCTCTGATAGAGATATATCGCACTGGACAAATAGTGATGCACAAGTTACTACAACAAGTGGGTAGACAAGCCATTCGTAGACAGGAGCCTTGGAAACGACAAATCTTAATAAATGCCAATGAGATTTGCGATCTCCTTCGATATGAGAAAGTAAGTCCTCTTTCTTCATTTGCTCTTTACAATCTAAACAAGTCGCTTTAATGACAATTTGTTTTTGTATAGGGTACTAGCTGTAATGTGTCTGGCATATCATTTGATACATCAGGAATCAGTGAAGTGACTATATGTGATGGCGCTTTCAAAAGACTGCATGATCTTCGATTTCTCCATGTTTACAAAAGTAGAGATGATGGGAATAACAGAGTGCACATACCTGAGAAAGTGGAGTTTCCACCTCGTCTAAGGTTACTGCATTGGGCAGCATACCCAAGCAAGAGTCTTCCTCCTACATTTAATCTGGAATGTCTTGTAGAACTCAATATGCGGGAAAGCCTGGTCGAGAAGCTATGGGAAGGAACCCAAGTACGTTGGTGTTGTACTTAAAAATATATATATATGTGTACTTCCTCTTCAGGTTATATGATGCTCTTTCCCTCGGTTGTTTTGTGGTTTTCTTATCATTTCAGCACCTTAAGAATCTCAAGTATATGGATTTGACTGAGTCCAAGAATTTGAAGGAACTCCCAGATCTTTCAAATGCTACAAATCTGGAGTATTTTTATCTGGATAACTGTGAGAGTTTGGTAGAGATCCCATCCTCTTTTGCGCATCTGCATAAACTAGAGTGGTTGGAGATGAATAACTGCATAAACCTACAAGTCATTCCAGCTCACATGAACTTGACGTCCGTTAAGCAAGTCAATATGAAAGGATGCTCAAGATTAAGAAAATTTCCAGTTATTTCAAGGCACATCGAAGCACTGGATATATCAGACAACACAGAGCTAGAAGATATGCCTGCATCAATTGCGTCTTGGTGTCATCTTGTGTATCTCGATATGAGCCACAATGAAAAGCTCCAGGGATTAACACAACTCCCCACGAGTTTGAGACATCTAAACCTAAGCTATACTGATATTGAGAGTATTCCAGATTGCATCAAAGCTCTTCATCAGTTAGAAGAGCTTTGTCTATCTGGCTGCACAAGACTAGCATCATTGCCAGATCTCCCTTGTTCAATCAAAGCCCTAGAGGCTGAAGATTGTGAATCACTGGAGAGTGTATCTAGCCCTTTATACACTCCAAGTGCGCGCCTCAGTTTCACCAATTGCTTTAAATTGGGTGGAGAAGCACGGGAAGCAATAATCCGACGATCATCGGATTCTACCGGGTCGGTTCTGTTACCAGGAAGAGAAGTGCCAGCAGAGTTTGATCACAGAGCCCAAGGAAATTCTTTGTCCATTCTTCTCCCATTGGGTGGTAATTCCCAATTTATGGTATGCGTCGTGATTTCCCCTCGCCATGATATCACAAAAATGAGTAATGAGTCGGAACTGTTATGTCGCATCAACGGCGAATCATGCTCTTATGACGAGGAGTTCGATATAGTTGATGTCTCAAACTGTCGAAGGGAACATCTATTTATATTTCACTCAGGCTTGCTACGTATGGGCCGTTCTGAAGCAGGCACAGAGATGGTGTTCGAATTCAGCAGCGCATTACAAGAAGACTTCGACATTATTGAATGTGGTGTCAAGATCTGGACCCCACAAAGCATCAGACGAGGATACCTAGCGTTTGGAGAAGACGATGACGGAACAGATGGAGTAATATGTGACACGGAAGACGTCGATCAGATGACGGACGAAACCAAGGGAGGCAACAATGGAGGATCTAGCGATGAAGAGGATGGCAAAATCCACATGTATTCACATGAATCCGGAGAAACGTCTGAATCTGAATCTGAATCTGAGAAAGAAGACGAATCTGAACCTAGAGAAACGTCCGAGGCAGACGCGGACGGGGACTACGAGTCTGTATCCAGGAAGCGTGCGAAGAAGACGACGAGTGCTAGTACAGATCTTAAGTTGGTTTCTATAGACTACTTGCGGATTTCAAATCTTTTAAAATATATTTTCCTTATTTTAGTATTGCTTTTAATCCTTGTTGTACTTATGTCTATGCGACTTTTTCTTGCTTGAAAGCATGCGGTCTTTGTTTTATGCATCAAATTCGCCTGTCCCCCATTAGCATTTTTTTCTCCAAAAAGGACCAGCACTTATGAAACATATGTAGGTTTTTGGAGAAGACTTCAAGAAGTGGTTTGTGTTCAATCAAATCAAATATTTCCAATTCTAGAAGTCTTAAGAGTTTACTTTTCATAAAAGGAAGAAACATGAAGACGAACAAAAATTTCCTATTCCAAATAGCCTCAACCTATTAAGTTTAAAATAGGTGCTAAGGCTAGAGAAAAATTTAGTTTGAGTGAAACTTGTAAGTGCACTAGGGTTCCTACTTCGTCCAGCGAGAAAGGAAGAGGGGTTTCGTCTGATTCCGCTAAATCTCTATCTTTATTTAAAGATGATGGATTCCGATGATGATATGCTCGATGCCCACGATATGGACTCGGTAGATTATGATTTTGACAGCGGCGGCACCGATGATGACAACGATATTGATGAAACTGATTACGTGTTTGGTGAGGCTGACACGGACGATGCCGCCATCATCGCCTACCATCGCTCTCAGATAAATTATGTTGTTCTCAAGGAAGAAGATATTCGCAGGCATCAGAAGGATGACGTTGGGCGAGTTTCCGTTGTCCTCTCCATAACCGATGTCCAAGCAAGTCTTTTGCTTCTTCACTATCACTGGAGTGTCAGTAAAGTTAATGATGAATGGTTTGCGGATGAGGACAGAGTTCGTAGAACTGTTGGCATATTAGAGGGACCTGCACCTGATGGCAGAGAGTTTACATGTGGAATATGCTTTGAATCCTACCCTCTTGAGGAAACTATATCGGTTTCTTGTGGTCACCCATTCTGCGCTACATGTTGGACGGGTTATATAAGCACAAGCATCAATGATGGCCCAGGATGTTTGATGCTAAAATGTCCCTACCCTTGTTGTCCTGCGGCCATTGGTCGAGATATGATCGATAACTTGTGTTCCAAGGAAGACAAGTAGAGGTATTATAGATATTTTCTTAGGTCTTATGTTGAAGTCAACAGAGAGATGAAGTGCTGTCCTGCCCCAGGATGTGAGCATGCAATTAGTTTTGCTGCTGGGACCGAAAGTAATTATGATGTTTCGTGCTTGTGTTCGCATAGCTTTTGCTGGAATTGCAGTGAAGAGGCTCACCGTCCTGTGGATTGTGACACAGTTGGAAAATGGATACTAAAGAACAGCACTGAATCTGAAAATATGAATTGGATACTTGCCAATTCGAAGCCTTGTCCAAAGTGTAAGAGGCCAATAGAAAAGAATCATGGATGTATGCACATGACATGCACACCACCTTGTAAGTTTGAGTTTTGTTGGCTCTGCCTTAACGCATGGACAGAACACGGGGAAAGTAGTGGTGGGTATTATGCCTGCAACCGGTATGAGGCGGCTAAGAAACAAGGGTTGTATGATGAGGCTGAAAGGAGGCGAGAGATGGCAAAAAACTCGCTAGAGAAATACACTCATTACTATAAACGATGGGCAAGCAATCAAGTGTCGAGGCAAAAAGCTATGGGGGATCTGCAGAAAATGCAATCAGAGAAGCTTAGGAAGCTTAGTGACATACAGTGCACATCAGAATCTCAGCTCAAGTTTATCGCAGAGGCTTGGCTCCAGATCATTGAATGCAGACGGGTACTCAAATGGACATATGCATATGGATACTATGTACCAGATGATCATACTAAGAAACAATTTTTTGAGTATTTGCAAGGGGAGGCTGAGTCAGGTTTGGAGAGGCTCCACGAATGCATAGAGAATGATATTGAGGTGTTTGAATTTGGTGAGGGCCCTTCAGAGGAATTCAATCATTTCCGGACAAAATTAACTGATTTAACCAGCATAACAAAAACCTTCTTCCAAAATCTGGTCAAAGCTCTGGAGAATGGTCTTGCTGACGTGGATTCACATGCTGCTAGCAGCAAACCAGCAAACTGTAAACCTTCTAGCAATACAAAAGACGGTGGGAAAGGTAAAAAGGAAGCTCTAACGATGGCGGGTTCAGCAGAAACCTAGATGGCAATTGAGATCAGCAAATTGGAGAAAGGTTTGGAGTTTAGAATACTTTTGAGTACACTCCTGAGAGTTTGAAGGCTATTAAAGTATACTCCTGTGAAGTTTCTTATCTGAAAAAAAAGAATACTAATTATGTTTACAACAATTTCTTTTATTTCTTTCAAAATTTTTGCATTGTAACACTTTATTTTACAGTCAAAGTTTTATGAAGTTCTATGATCTTTCTCAATGTAGACAAAGCAATGACAGCTTCTGAGAAATAACATTGCCGTAATATATAATGCAAACGTTTATTGTAATAGTAAAGCTCATAAGCAGAGGCAAAACAATCTGTGATCATTTTAACATATCCCACTACTAATTTCAGTAGGTAAATAGTTCAGAGTAAAGTGTCTTTAAAAGGATTCTTAACGTGTCTCTCAAGCAGCCAAACTCTTGGAGGCAATCTCAAAGACATTCTCAGACAGCCCATTAGCAGACATTATCATTTCCAATTGTGCCTGCAAACACAACACACAAACACAACAGCTTAATCTAATGATTACGAATCATGGCTACAGATTCCGATCTGCGGAAATATTGAACACAGAGGCTCAATGAAGCAAAAGAACCAGGAAATGAATAAGGGAAAATTCAAGACTTGTTTGCATTTGTCGGGCTATTTACCTTGGCTAGACCTTGACGGGTTTCATCGTACCGCTTCCACCTCGAAAAGGCAGACACCATACGAGAAGCAACCTATAATCACACCAAAGAAAAAAATAGGTAGTTAAGCTTGTTGTTGCCAGGATAGTTACATTATGTAAGTAACTGCAAAGACACAAGTTAATTTGGGAGTTTTAACCTGAGGGTTCAATTTGTCTAACTGGACAACAATGTCACCCAAGAACTTGTAACCTGATCCATCCTTGGCATGGAAATTCACTGGGGAACCGCAGAACCCTCCAATAAGCGAATAAACCTGAAAGATTGTTATCGGTTCCATCGTAAGTATAGATAGAACTGTGAAAAGGCTGTGGAATGCAGGTTTGAGAATTCACTTGCCTTGTTTGGGTTGCGCAGATCGAAAGCTGGGTGATCCAAAAGCTTCTTGACATTCTCTACATTGCCAGGAATGTCGGATGTTGATTGAAGGAGGAACCATTTATTAACAACCTGAGATCAGAAGCCAATAAATCTAAGTACGGCATATTAATCCTGGAGGTAGAAGAATGTAACTTATGATATTAAGATCCATACCAAGTAATCGTCCTGCCACTTGTTATAGAAGTCGGCAAGAATGTCGTCACGGGTTTTACCAGGGTTCTGGGATAGAGCTGCCAAAGCAGCAAATTGGTCGGTCAAATTGGTGGCCATCTTGTATTCGTTCAGTGCAAGTTCCATATATGCTGGATCTTCGAGAGATGCAAGATAAGCTGGAGTATTTTAACAAAGCAAAACAAAGTCAAGTTAGTGACTAGAGCTGAGAGCATCTCCTTCTATTAAAGGATGGCTCTGGGACACAAACCTAGAGCTGTATTCTTCAAAGCACGCCTCGCCATGTTTGAGTGGTCAAAGACATAAGCTTCTGTGCTCCTATTGTTCTCGACCTGCACAAAAAATTAGTTGAAAAGTTTCAGTGAATAAGCAGCGAACAATTTTATATAAAAACAACGTCTTCACTTCGGCGGGTATGACTTTGGTCCCCATTCCCGAAAGATCCACTATGTAGAGAGAAGAAGACATACTATCTTTAGAAGCTCCTCCTTAAGTTCAGATGCAAGCTGCTTTCGTACAAACTTTCTAACAGCATGAACAGCATCAGGATCCGCCACGGCCATCATGTCCATTATCTCTCCCTCCCCAGGTAGTGTTATTGCTTTGGCTATAAATTCCTACACAATACATAAAGAAACCAGATTTCAAAACCCTATCCTACATTTACATTTATGATTACGCGGGAGATAAGGGAATGTAGAACCATACCTTGTCCAAGCTTGAGTCAGAAAGCACACTGCCGAGACCTTGCACAAATTTTGGGTTTAGAGCCAACGGTTTATTTTGCTGGAAATCAGAAACTAAGTTCAGCATCAGCTTTCTTGCCAGAACTTGACCGGCCTCCCACCTAAGATACAGAAAAATGAATGATTGAAAAAGCGGAAAGAGCATAGAGAAGAACTAATATGTTGTAAAAAGCCACATACCTATTGAATTCATCTGAATCATGTGCTAGGAGGAAGAATAAGTCATCATTAGAGAGATCAGTTTCAACACGAACTGGGGCACTGAATCCCCTAAATAGGGATGGAACAGGTCTTTCTGGTATATCAGAAAACACAAACTCTTCTTCTTTCTGTACATTACCAAGACATAAAGTCAGGAAAAGATAGATAAGGAAGATCAGGACAAAAGGTATTAAAAAGTTAAAAACACTGGATGCGAGAACAGAGCAGAGAATGATGTAATCTAAGAATACATCATTTTTAAAGATCACATAATTTAGTGGTTTATAGAAGGAATTCTTAGCTAACCTTAGTCACTCGAAGTATTGTGCTGCTGCCTGAAATGGTCTGCACTGTACCATCATGATGAACAGAGGAAAGAGTAATGTCTTTCCCACTTGAGTCCAAAAGACCAACAACCACTGGAATAAATGTAGGTTCTTTTGTTGGCTGGCCTGGAGTTGGAGGTATCTCCTGACTGGAAAAGTTGCAAAGAAAGCCAATGTCAAGTAACAAATTCAATAGATGTAAGATCCACGAAGGTTCAATTTCAAGGACGGGCCATGAAGTTTGGTCTATAAACAAACAATTTTTGCACGGATTTGGAAAAAAGGAAAAGAAAAAGAATTAGATATAAGAAGAATTGAACCTGAATTTTAAAGAGAAAGTACGAGCGTCAGCATTGTAAGAGGATACCACTTTGACAACGGGCGTTCCAGCTTGAGAGTACCTAAGATGTTGTATATGGTATATCCTTAGAAGTATGAAAACAAGAATCTTCACAAGAAATTCCACAATAATAATCTGACTAACCATTGCAAGAAATTAGCAAAGTCTGCATTATTTGCATCACGCATAGCAGCAAAGAAGTCTTCACAAGTCACTGCTTGCTCATCATGTCTTTCAAAATAGAGATCAATTCCCTGTAACATATGGATATATAGAGATGATTAGAACACTTTAGACGAAAAATCTCGTCACTGGATCCACACAAAAAGTAGCGTTGGGAAGCAACCTTTCGGAACCCCTGAGTTCCTAGTAGAGTTTTGTACATCCTGACGACCTCAGCTCCCTAGGAGAACATTATAAAGTCAACTAAGGATTCTGGCTTACTGCATATAACAAAACACTATTGGTAAAGAGCCAAACCTTTTCATAAACCTGAAACAACAACAGAAACCAAATCATTCTGTTAGAAATAATATGTAAGGGATTGATAGAAAATGAAATTATGAATAAAAGAGTGTTTTTTAGTCCCTACCGTCACTGAGAGAGTAGGTGATGGCCAGAGATGTAAAGCAGGTTCGAACAGGTTACAAAAGCACACAAACGTTAGATTGGATCACAATGCTAAGATTAACATAATACAATGCTTTAATGGAATTCCTTCTTGTGAACAGAAACTTGCCTGTGTAGAAGTTATCCATCTGCCAGAGAGAGGAAAAGATCCATATTTAGCAACACTTTACATAACATGTACATCAACATTTCCAAGGCAAAATAAGAGATCTCTGACCTTGATGTATGAATGTGGGCGAACAGGATGTGCCATAGGACCAGCATCCTGATAAATTAGAGGACAGAGAAGTTGGCATGAGAAGATGAAAAAATCCCATGAAGAGGCCTCGAAGGAGTACAAAATAAGGTACCTGCGGAAATTGATAGATCCGAAGCTTTGAAACATCAGCAATTCGCTTTACAGTTCGGCTTCCCATGTCAGATGAAAATTCCTGGTCACGGAAGACAGTAAGTCCTTCCTTTAGACTGAGTTGGAACCAGTCACGGCATGTCACCCTGTTGTTACAAGTAGACTTTTAGTCATATATTAGGCCACACACTAAGAATGTTTCATTTATAAAATATACTGCACAGAGAAGCATCTATTTTATACCAGAAACAAAATTAGAAGATTCAATAAGAAAGATTAATCAATTGTACTAGCAAAGGGAAGGAGAGATGAGGCTGACCTGTTCCCTGTCCAATTGTGAAAGTACTGCACAAAGAGCACAATGAAAGATGAGTTTAATGAAAATTAACTGAAACGCCAGAAAATATATCAATAAACGATTACATACCTCATGACCAATAACACCCAAAATTGCAGCGTAATCTGCATCTGTTGCTGTTTCTGGAGATGCTAGGACAAGCTTGGAATTAAAAATCTGTAAAGTAGAAGCTCATGGATTACCATCAAATATAATGTTTACAAGTACATGATTTCTTATAAAGTAAGGTAGGGTTACATTCAAACTCTTGTTTTCCATGGCTCCCCTGAAAATCGAGCGAAAATCAATCAGTTTGTCTGGTATCGACAGTAAGAAAAAGAAAAATGGACAGAATATATTTGCAAAGGGATTAATTCTACAAGTGTGACAGAATCCACCATTTGGTCATACATGTTAAAATCTGGAACAGCAACAATGTTGAAGAGATCCAGGTCATACTCAAGCCCGAACACCTAGTGAAAAAAGGGTACACATAAATAAATAATCAGATTCAGTAACCTAACAAGTAACAACTACAATTTAAAAAATGCAAGTGCTTACATCCTCATCCCACTTCATGGCCGCTTTTAGGGAATACATGGCATGGGCAGTCTTTGGTAGATCTTCTGCAGGAGTCCAGATTTTCAGGGAAACCTGCCTACCAGAGCGTGTGGTAAATGTATCATCTCTGCTCACTAGCTGTCCAGCCACCAAAGCAAATAGATAGCACGGTTTCTTGAATGGATCCTCCCATAAGGCATAGTGTCGACCACCCTACATTTCCATAAACAATTATGCTTTCAGCAAAGACCAAGCCGAGAGACACTTGGCAAACAAGAAAGAAGGCATTATTTTGCTGACCTCTATATCTCCTTGAGAAATGAGGTTTCCATTGGACAATAACACAGGATAAAGTGTCTTGTCACCTTCCACACGACACGTGTACTTAGCCATTATATCAGGACGATCCTGTCATTTCATAATAAGAACACAATGTAAGAACATCAATTGTACTACCCCAACACCAGTCATCTTATCAACAAGTAATCAACCTGGTAAAATGTAATTTTGCGGAAACCTTCTGCTTCACACTGTGTGCAGAAATTCCCAGAAGACTTGTAAAGCCCCTAACAGAAGAAATTAAAAAGGTTAGAAGAAATCATTTACATCATTGAAAGTTTAAAAAGAAAGGAAAATAAGTTCACCTCAAGTGAAGTATTCTTGTGGGGGTATATCTCAGTATCAATCTCCAAAACAAAGGACTCCTCAGCTGGAAGCGAAGGAAGAGTTAGATGGCGAGAGTCCAACTGGTAATCCCCTTCCTAGCCAAAGTGAAAAGAGAGACCAAGTATCAGAGAGGAAACTGAGTTACTTATTCTTAGTCAACTGAGTTGCTTGTCTTAGAGAAAAGTCTATAAAGTGAGCCTAGAGATACAAATATTTTCCGAAAGGAAAAGTATTGAATGGATACCTTAAGAAGCTTCCCCTCAACCTTGACAGAAAGTAGCTTCAAGTCATGTCCATCCAAGACCAATGCAGCAGAAGATCCTGGCCAACATGATACTTGTTCAGATGTGATGTGAGAAAAAAAGAAGCAAAAATCCATCTTAAAGCTATGCAAACAGCTCATGCAAAAGAAAAATAAACTTGTATGTTCAGCTTAAAGAAACAGCAAAGTACTAGACTGTTGTACCTTTAACTCGAGGAGAAACCTTGATTTTAGAGCTAACAATTGTTTTCTCTTCACCTAGAGAGAAGCTCAGATCCACCTAAACAAACAAACAAAAAAGCTTCAAATAACAACAAAATGATTCTAGTCATATACTCAATTTGGAATTAAAAGAAAGCTAGCATACAGTTTCAAAGTAGTAATCAGGCTTTGTGTAGTTCTTGAGAAATATTTCTTTAGGTGCATCCATTTTGGAATCTTCAGCTTTATCCGGAACTGATTCTGTGGCAACAGAACAAATGAGCCTCCTGCTGTTTTGCTTATGTGTCTGACATATAAAACAGAATATGCATTTATTTTAACTACACAAATACAGCATTAAACTAATAACTTTTGGATTTTATCTATCATAAGGGAAGGATAGAGCAAGTTACATCAACAGAATGGGGTAGAAACCGATTCTTCCTCAAACAAATGGCCTGAAACAAAGAATTACAGCAAAGATCATTCTCTATTTACATAGCGTGGCACTTGATGATAGAAGAAACAAAGAAACACAAACCTCGGAAGTAAGAAACGGTCTGTGTTGAGTAAGTCTGTTTGCCGAACTACGAAGACAACTGCTTCTAACAGGAACCTGTAAAAGAGAAATTAACATAATTATAAACATATAAAGATGGAACAAAACAAAACAGAAGTCATAGGAACACAAGAATCAAGAACAATTTCTTATTCTTACACAAGTTCTTTCCAAGGTTTGTGTACACAACCGAATTCAAAAGTAAAACATGTAAAAACTAAACTCTCAACAAAAACATACAATTCGAACAGAACTCCATCATTTTAATTATATCATTTCTATTGTCAGAATCAATCAAAAATACAACATTCTATATCTATAACCAAAAGAAACAAAAAAAAGAGTTAAAGGGTAATCACAGGAGCACGAGAGAGCAAACCCAGAAGATTGACTCTCGCCAGAGACGAACTTCGACAAGGAATTATCAACCGAGCCATTTAAAAGAACACCCAAATTCTAAAAATCCCTAAAGCAACAATAACTCTTAACAATAAAATTAAATTAAAAACACTTCCTCCTTGTTGCGGCTAAAATCTCCAATCTATAAACCCTAGATGATAACTCTCTCTACTCACTATAAACAGAGAAGAATCAAAAGAGAAAACACAGAGCAGTAAGTTATGGACTTTTATAAAACTAATGGATAGAATTTAAAATGAAAAATATGGCCGAGAAAATTCGATATAATATTAACAAAAAACAAAAATAAAACTGGGAAGCAAGCAAATGATTAAACGAAATTAAAATTCGATTTCGCGACTTTCACAGAGATCAAATCGATCTGAGGAAGACGAAGAAGTAAATTACCGATAGATCCGATGATCAGATGAAAGAGACACAACTGAAACTATGAGACGAAACCTGGGACTGATATATATATAACAACACGATGAAAGATATTTATAATTAAAAAATAAAAATTATAGTTTAGAATTTTGACAATTTTGTGTTTATCCATTTTCCAATACCTTTTAGCACTTCGATGCTGCTCAGATAATTTTTGTTTGAATTCGTGGATAAAAATACTACTACAAAATTTTTTATTATGACTCACGCAACAGTATATGGTTGAAGATAAATACTAATTGAAGACAAGAAAGTTTTGTTTTTATAAGCTAAACGTTAAAACAAAATCATCGCAATTTTCTCTAAGGACACAAAAACTGAACAGCTCTTCCAACAGAATGATAAGTAAAACAGAATTTAGATAAAGGGTTCAAAGCTGTTCCGTTTAGTCATCATTCACCGATGAACTTGCGCTTTTTAGAGGTGTTCATGTACGGTCTTATAACCCATTCGATCTCTGCTTCATTTTGTTCCACAGTTCCTAATTTCACCTGCAAAAATAATTGCATTACACAGAAACAACATTGTTACTAAGGAACTAGAATGATTCTTTATCAAACCATTATTTTACTCGAGGAAAACAGTTTTGATTCGGTTAAGCAGAATGCGTACCTGGTAGAGCCGCAACTCAAATCGAGGACCGATTTCTTTAAGCTCGATTGATTTTGGACCTCCCTCTCCTTTATCATAGACATGATTCCTATATATATATACCCACAAGAATTTATAAAAATCTCCATCTGTTGTATTTACAGTGTTCTTACATGCTGTTTCTATGTGGATCAGATTACCAAATGCTAACATAAGCCTTAAGACCTTAGGCTTTGCATACTACAATTGATGTCACCAATTAAAATTCGTAAAATCTGATCATTGTGAGAAAATTTTACCTGAATGATATATAATCGGATTGATTAGAAAAAGTAACTATACGTTTTGCATCCAGTTTTGGAGCAGGGAAGATATGTTTTAAGATGTTTCCAACTCTTTGACCCATCTGCAAAACAAAGGGAAATCAAATTTGAAAATATGTTTACATTAGAAATGAATAAACCAGAGCGATCATTCTATGAGACACGACGAAGCTTGATGGTTTCCAATACCAAATTACAGTAAGAACGAAGTGAATTTTGGCTCTAGAGATATACCTGAGTAGTAAAGTTGTTAAAAATGAGATGAGGATATTGCTCAGGCATTTTTCCAATGGATTTCTTGTCTGAAATATCATGTCTTGTTACCTAAACAGAAGGGACTTTGGATTAAGTAAAAAGGCTAAACTAGGAGTTGAAAGAAGAAAGATTTGGATATAAAAATCAGATCCTCAAAGAGTTACTTACCACATTAAGTAATCCAAAGTATGCAGTTGGTCCAAATGGGAGATGAGAGATAATGAGACCATCAGGCACACCACGGTGCTCATGAACCAATATAACATCAGTAAAATCATGGGAACGAGCAGTTTCAATGATCTCAGAAATGACCTGCAAATTAACAGAGTGGGAAAGAAACTTAGATTACGATTCGAATGCAACATAGTTTCCGTGTTACACTTACATAGAGAGGTTTTGTGTTGAATATAAGTGTCAGTACAACTCCAGCTTAAATGATCGTTTATATTAGTCTTGCTTTTATTTGAAATCTAGATTCTGCAGAATTGGACAGACTCAACTACATTTTAAATTATAAAGCTTGATCTAATATGCAATTCATTGATATGACCAGTGTTGCGCATAAATTCAACAATAATCTGATACAAGTCTATGCACATGCAATAGTTATACCCAGGAAACAAAAGGGAGCTAATACCATTGGCAATCAATTTAACAACATCGATGAAGAAACCACAAGCAATGATCAATTGCAAAACAAAACCAGATTACAGAAAAAAAGAGAATTAGATATTTCCAAATGACTTTAAGTGCAGAAGCCAGAACAACACACATACCTGACTACCACGATTTATTCTCTGAGAGTTAGGAAACACAAACTTCAATTCCTGCAACAGAAACCACACCATCAATGAAAAGGAATCAGGAACATTATAACGTCAGCATCTATTCAACGACGGAAACTAAACAAAACAATACCTTAGTGAATCGGATGAGCGGAGCACTTGGATTCCTAGAAGTTGTCAACAAAATCTTTGGATCTGCTTCCGTAGCATTTGCATATTCATCATCGATATGACTCCGCGGAACTAGTAACAACATGATTAGATGATAACCATTAGCTGATGCCACAAACCATTCATATCACAGGTTCAAACCAATTGGAAAAATCTAGCTTCCAAATTCTTACCAGCTGTGTTTTGGTCTTCAAGATCAATTTCTTGTCGAAGCTTGGCTTCGACGTTTCGGAGCTCAGTAGGAATCGGCTTTCCTTCTGTTAAACCATATAAACCAAAATCAGAAAAACGAAAAATACACATCGAATCAATGATTGTTTCAACAGATACTGAAAAAAAAAATCATCACTAGACCTTGAAGGGCTTCTCTTATCAGCCGCTTCTGCTCATAGACCTTACGCTCATCACCTTCCAAGCTTTTCCTGTAGATATACTCTTTTTTTAACCTTACGAGTCTGCGTTGCATCGTGATTCGTCGTGAGGCTAAAACACGGATGTGGCGGATTAGGGTTTTAGGTAAGGGTTTCGAGAGAAGCCGGAAGAAGAAGACGACTGAAGAAAAATAGCGAAGTGTTGAGAAAACGGCAAGGTGTTTGTCATTCAAAACGTGAGGCGGAGATAGCTAGCTATTTTGGGCCGTTTATTTATTATGTGGGCCTAAAGAAGCCCATAGGAAAAGAAAAAAAATAGTAAAAATGGTAAAAAGGTGCCCTCACGCAGGATCGAACTACGGACCTTCAGTTTACAAGACTGACGCTCTACCACTGAGCTATAAGGGCATTTCTGTCTTAAATAATACTGTGATTTTAATATTTTATTAGATAAATCTGTAAGACCATTCATAATTTACAACAAACTATACTTTGAACAGAGGTGCACAACATGAAGATTAAAAAAGCTTCAATAATTTACATTAAACGACCATAAAATGACAACGTAAACAACAAGAGAAATAGAGATTTTACAGTTCAATTAAAACTGGAACCTTTAAACATTCATTGATTATTCATATATACATGATACATACAAAGTCACCAGCTTCTTTTTGTCATCCCCGGTTTAGCCATCTATTAAGCCAGCTACATGATTCATATCAAGACCAATGCGGGATTAAGGATCAAGTTTACCGGCGATTGCAACATCATCTTCATCATCACCATCCGAGGCATATTCATCTTCACTCATTTCATCATCACTAGACATTTCCTCAGTATCCGCCCTTGGCTTTGCGTATTTCTCACAATACTCTGAAACCGAGCAAGAAGATAAGATAATGTAGGGTAACAAGAATCTAATCAACTCAATATCTAACCTTTAACTCTCTGTTCATAGGTAGGACGATCACGCATCATCAATGCAGCTGCTTCACCATTCAATGGATCTGACGGATTCGGATACAGAAGAAGTTGCGGAAGAAATGTCTCGAACACATTCACCAGGTCTGAATAACTAAATCCAAATCATAATTAACATAACAAAAACTAACAGGAGTTAAAACTATCTTGTATATTGTTCCATTTGTTATGATCATACCGAACATCGGGCTCCAGGTCTGGTTAATAACATCTAGACAAACAGAACCTGACCTGCATAACCACATACAAAGAGGGATAACAAATAAGCACCACTCAAGATTTGGAGAAGGAACATAATCACTCCTCCAAAAGATCTACTGATTCGATTGAACTCACATTTCATCGACATTAGGGTGGTATATTTTGGTAATGAAACCAACAGATGGAGATTTATAAGGATAAGCATCAGGAAGTTCAACTCTTATCTTCCACACACCTCCCTCATATATACCTGTCCATAGTACAAACACACAGAGATAAAATCACCAAAAATTAACAAGTTGATACTGATAAGTTGAAATTGACACAAAACCCTATGATGATCATCATCAGCAGCAAGAACAAGAAAAAACAGAATCAAAACTCTATGATTTAAATTATTCACGGGACGAATTGAGTTACTTACTGTCTTTGGGTCCACTGAATTCGACAAAGAACTCTTGCATGCCATCATTGATCATCTCCACCTTGTAGTCACTCATCATCCTAAACTCTCACATCAAATCATCACAAAAAAATCGAATCAAATCGCCAAACAAACATTAGAAAAAAAATCGGAGCTCAAAATCAAGAATAAACTGATAAGATAATAAGATTAAAAAAATTACAGTTTCATCAAATCCATTTCTCTACGCTTGCTCGGCGAAGACATGGTTTCTCTCTTCTTCTTTTTTTCTGATTTTTTTTTTTTTTGTCTTCTGGGAATCAAGTGGAGAAATAAGATAATGTGAGAGAATCTTTTTCATTATTTTGTTTTATTTTATTACAGATATCGATGATGATGATGATGATGATGATGATGATGATGTGAGATGTTCCAAGAGAACTCATTGCCGTGTTGGCAAAAATAAAGTTTCAAGTTCAAGTTTCGACGGTAACTTAAATTTAATAATTAGGCCACAAAGAAAATGTAGACATGAATACTGTCGTGATATGCTCAGGAAGCTATTTGCAAATCAAACAAAACCCATCGAAACATTTGAGATCATGTAACTTATCTTATCTATAAACTTTTCTTGTAATAGCCGTTATTACACAACGGTTACAAAGCACAAGTAAATTCATTTTCATTGTTCTTCTCCAATCTCCACAAATACTACTCCGTTTTGTATATATGTCTTTGCTTGTCACATAACCTTCCCCGAAAGGTCTTGAGCTTTGTTTGTTTTAAAAAACAAAATAGTAGGACAACGAATAGTCATTAAGCTTTGGTACACATTAAACTCAATGAATGAAGCAAAACTGGTAATGTGTTTAGTCGCTTTAGACAGTTTGAGTATGATGATGAGTAAACAAAATTGACAAACACATTTTAAAGAAACTAAGACAAGTTGATATTTAGACAAAGCGTGGAGGCTTGAGCAAATAGATATCCCTCACTAACCCTTTACCCATTTCGCCTACCGCCTTTAACATCTCCATTGGATTACTTTCTTCTTCTTCTTCTTCTTCTTCATCTCGTTCTCGTTTCTGCAATCAAACATTACATTTGTTATTACGATTTTTCCTTTAGTGTTTCTTTTAAGTAAGACACTAAGAAGATTTTTGTTTACCTTTGAATTGTGTTTGTTCCATGTTAAACCAATTGCGTCGCCTCCTATATGATCATACCATGGCTTCAACGTCCCAAACTCTTCCTGCAAACAACCGCATAAAGATAAGAATCGCGTGATAGGTTCCTTTCTTTTAATAAGAAATTGAATAAATATGATTGTTTATGTTTTTGAGACAACACTTGCCTGCAACCCACTCAACAAGCACTTGGTCGGCTCGAAGTCCACCATTAGCTTATTCTTAAGCTCTTCATGGCTTCTCTTCAAATCTCCAGGCGACATAAATGGGTTGAACAATCTACTCGCTTTTCCCCGTGCTACATGCTTCCCTGTTCAATAAATGGGAAAGAAGTTAAATGGTGGAACTAACGATATAGACATAATAAATAGAGACAGAGAGAGCTATGTTTGGAACCTTGGTTAAGTTCAGATGGAAACAGAAGACGACGTGGATAAGGTAATTTGTCTCTATGGAGAAGAATAACTGCGTCATAGTTGTTCAAGGGTGTCCTGAAAAGGCACTGCAACATATATACTCATAAAATTAGTCGATGTAATGTTCTCATAATACCGGTTCAATACATTTTGTTTTCAATACATCACACTCACCTCCCATTGAACAGAATCATTATGTTCTTGCAATACCATCTTGCTCAACACGTTTGCACTGCTTCGAGCATAAGCCACCAACCTTTTTTGTTCCTTTAACAAAGGAAATAAAGAGAGTTAAGAAGAAAAAGAACAGAGTAGCGGAAGATATGCTTTTCAAAAGCGTATTCTAATTACTAACCAATAAATTTGGTGAAGTTGATGTCCATGCCTCTGATGCCTTGTCGTAAGGAGCAGCCAAGAACATAGCTGAACTTATGTTTTGTTTGTCCTCTTCGTAGCCTTTTCTACTTGACATGAAGTTATCCTAAAAATACCAGAAATGTTTTACAATGACATACGGCCGTTCTAACAAATCTAACCCAACACTAGACCCATTATTAAAGTTGGGACTCACATTGATCTCTTTCTCGTCATTTCTACCAAAGTCATTGTTTATGTCAACAATCAACGGGTAGAACATCCATTCATAGTCTGCTAGTAATCGCAAGAACCTGTTACACGGTCCAGCGGAAAGATGTGATGTTTTGATTGTTGCCAACAGCATTGCCTGGTTGTTTTCCATAAAATTCATAAGTATGGAAGCGCGGAAATGTACCTTAAGAATCCATTAATCCGGGAGGAAGGAACACCGAGTGGGAGAGGTGTGAGGAAGAGATAAGCAACCAAAAGTTCAATGGCCTCTTCTGCCAGGCAACCAGAAAAGAGATGCGCAGAAACCCATCTTTTTGCAAGCCTTCAAGTAGCAGACAAGGTCTGGGTTATGAAACTTCAAAGCAAACAAAAGTAAAACACATAAATTTTATTGACTTTTACCTGGCAACTGGTGCGTATACAGGAAATCGACCTTGCAAACCATTAATCATACTTGCATGTTGACTACGAATAAAAAGCATTTTATCGGTAGAGGAAACATGCTTCACCGGGTCCACTCCAACTGCAACTCAGTAGAAATCGAGGAAGTCAGCATCACATAAGCTTTTTATTAAGAAATAGAGGATAGTGTGTACAAGAAGAAAACTCACTTTCTCTCTTCACCAAACTCAGGCCTCTTTCATGCAATATTCTCAAGCGAAATGCGTAACCACCAATGAAAACATCGACATTATCCTCAGTAGCTGTGCATGGTATTCCCTTGACGTTCTGAAGGCTGTCAGTATTTTCATTTGTCAGTACTCAGATAAAAACACTGTGACTTAATAGTTTGAAGTGTTACAAACAATAGCTTCACCCACCTCTCTGCAATTTTCAGGAGGAAGGCAGATTTTGTTTTCTCAACTGCTAAATCATCCATGGGCCAGTTACCAGAACCTTCTAGCTGAGATAGCAAAAGAAGAATAATGACAGGAGTGTTAAGATGACTAATTAAGACAAAGTAACTATGCCAGTAACCATCTGGTGTAATGATTACACCTGAATCATGACTTCCATTGCTGGAATGCAGGATGGTATAAGTTTTTGCAGTCTTCGCGAATCGATTTTTTCGCAAGCCACTGGGTGAGGTTCAGGAGGGAATACGGATGTGAACCTGAGAGCTGCAAGTCACGAGGAAAATTTAAAATAAGAAACTACAGATACTGAAAATATCAGTGCCAGTACACTCTTGTAGTTTCTAAATTTTAACAAACCTGAATCTAAAGACTGAACGCTAGAGACTTTGAGAGGTATGCCTTCAATCTCACGCAAGCACTTTGATAAAACTTCATAGGCTTGAACCAAATTTCCAGATAAAGATATTGGGTCTGAGACATAACATCGTTGTTGCATTAGATTGAAACTATAAGCAGACAGCGCGCAATGCATTGAGAAAAAGAGGAATTTTTTTAATTCTGTGTTTAGCAGTACCTTTGCCCCCATAGTTTAGAGAGAAATCAAGTTGATCCACTAATTGTACAATGTCATCGGACGTCAGTGAAAGATGCCGCTTAAGGATATATTCAACAATTTGTTTCATGATAAGATGTTTGGTCCACTGCTGAGTCTCCCAAACTGAGAAAATGAACGAGGCAATATTCAGCTTGCATTAACTCAAAACTTCATTGTTAACTCTGCCACAAGAATTGTATTGATTACACACCTGTGCTTTCAGATATTCTTCCATCTTTAAACCTCCTTAGATCAGACTTCTCACCCCAAAACTTCCGGAATCTAAGTGCCTAGACCAATATATTACTTAGTACCACCCAATGAGACAGCAATGATTCAGAAATTTTGGATATACCTCTATCTTGTTTTCAGCATCTGGCCCAATATCAACTGTTCTATAAGCCTTTTCAGTGGAGCTGACAGATATGCCAATGAAAAGAGGTTCTCTGTCAAGAACTGACAAGCCCTGGTTCAATGGCAGTTAAGAGTATTAGAAAAGAGCCCACTTCGTTGCAATGAAAAGTAAAATTCATCATCGGAAAAAACTTACACTCTCTACATGCCAATCTTGATTGGTATTTCTCCAAACTACACGGATTGATTTAGCTCTGTCACCGAGTCCTTCTAAAAGCAGGCTATGCACTTTCTGCTCATAGAGTCTCCAACATTCCTTGTCCAAACAAAACCCTGACAGAGACACTGCTGTTTTCCCCTTTAGCTGTAACCTAAGAGAACTTATATGTCAGGATAGCTAGCTGACAAGGGAACAAACTAGCTCAGAAAAAATGCTATCTTGAACCTGTGACAAAAATATTCCTATCTAAATTTTTTAGTATCATACTTCCACATGCATAAAACGGTTTGACGAAAGTAAGAAATAACCAGCCACTTCCATAACGGTTTGACAAAAGTAAGAACATAACCAGCCACTTCTATCCTTGACAATACAATACATATCAATCAGGAGAAGTGAGAAGTGAAGCTTACCTTATGCAGTGGTCATACTTAACAGGATAGTCAATCTTAGTCATAAAAATCTCCTCGAATCCCCCATCTCTGAGTTTCTCCATACACTTAAGCGTCAAAGAAGCCTCATCTTGAAGCTGTGCTGACCAACAAACAAATTCCATGAAAAAGTCACTAACACAACCACAGCCTTGGATGAAATATCGGATAATCGAAAAACATTGAATTAAGAGTTTTTCTCCAGCTTCATGTACCTCCAGGAATCCAACACTGGTCATCCGGAAAGCCAAGTTCACAAACGTAGATGAATCGCATATAACAACAGGGAACAACTCTCTGAACTGCATCTTCTCCTGAATTTTAATCATTGATAATCAGTTAACAAAAGTATGCAGAGAACAGGACACCTGTATGCGCACATGAAAATTTCTTTGATAGAATACTTGCTAAAATATTTGTCAATTAGCTCGAGTACTATAAGAAAACTTATTGCCTACATATGGTTTTTCAAACATTATCAAGACTGTCATACACGAAAAATCTAGTGCCTACATATGGTTTTTCAAACATTATCAAGACTTCTATATGTAGTCTTTGGATTATCAGAAGATGCCTTATGTCTAATGTTTTATACTACAATAACAGTATACACCAGCAGACGAATCCAGTAGTACCAGTGCATAGTCATACTGATACGCAAAAATAAAAATGAAACAGACAGAAAAGCAAGTAGACTACACACCTCCTTCGAGACACGAATTTCACTCTGTGGCGGAAGATACAAACCTCTCTCCCATAATTTAGAAGTGGCTGCCAAACAGGATTGACAAATTTTGGTTATCCATATTGCAGAATCAAATACTTCAAATGCAACAAATAGACGTAAGCTGTACTAACATACCTATGAAATCCAATGTCACTCTGAATATATCTAATGCACTTAGTGCCTTGTTAATTTTGGAATGGGTTGCAAGATATGAAAGTATCACAGAGATTAGAAATCCGTTCAAGCAATCGTGGACGTATATCGAGCTCCTTTGTCTTGCCCATATCTGCACACAACCAGAGACGTTTAAGGATCACAATATACACAGGTAACAATACTTGTTAACTATCCATACCTTCAGCAAAATCAAAGCATCGCTCAACTCCTTCCACTCAGAGAAGGTTTTCTTGAGAAACTCAGAATTTTCCTCCAGAAACATGTCCTCCAATATGCTTGAGTTGTAAGTTGGCGTGGGCTCAGGGACACCATCTTTATCATCAAGACAAATCAGAATGTCAATACAATGATGCCTCAATATATTTATCCAAGAAGAGTTCAACATTCTTGATACCTGCAGTTACAGAACGGACGTTGTTTCTGCTAATACTCAATTTTGCAACACTAAACAGTGATGTTGCGGAAGGGATTAACCTTATGGAAAATCCAGGAAACTGATCAAGTTTCTTAGCTGCAAACACACACATTCTCAACGTAAATATAATTGTCAACATAAAAAGTACTATTTCTCTAACCCAAAAACAAGAGCACACCTGGGAAAACAACAAGGACTGGCTTCCTAGCTTCGTTATGTAAGGTTGACCATACAACCTTCTCAATGGACGATGACGACAACAAATGCTTTTCAATAACACAAAGATATAGACATCTTTTGGCATGGTATCTATGATTCATGTAATCCTTCTCATAAAAACATTCCTGCAAGAACAATTATATAATTACATAACCTGTAAGACACGATTTAAAACTTACGAAATGAGCAATAAATACTTACTTTAGGCAAGTGAACAAGAAGATCAACAGAAGTATCCGGCTTTGCCATGCCACAAATGGAGTAACTTCCACAGAGATTGAAACCATTTGGCTTCTTAAAACTGAACTCCACTTCTTTATCTGCCCCAATGTCCTCAACAAAACTAGGAGCTAACTCCGAGGTAACCTAATAAAAAACATGATTTTACAGTTCCTTAACTGCTAAAAAAGCTCATAAACAAACAATTTCCAGAGAAGAATAACATATATAGATGCACACAAAACTACCTGAAATTTTTCAGGGATTCCATCAATAGCTTCTTTAATCGACGAAACGGTATCATCAACAAGCTTCCTGAGAGAATCGTAATCTAAGCGAGCATCTTTTAACAAGTCGTTAACTTTCAGAGTACGAGAGTCTGTCTTAGTATCTGCCTCCATGGTTACTGGTACTGGATTCTCGATGACTAGGGTTTAAGAAGAAGGAGAAGAAGAGCAAAATAATGAAAGGTTTAATGTATATATATTTTGAAAGCAAGGATTTCGTCTCAAATTGCAGAATGGCCTATGTGGGCTTCATCATCGTTTAAGCCCATCATGTGAAGCAGAGCAAAATTACAATCTTACTAAGATTTTCTCCTAAGAGACTACAATCTTCGAAATAGAGACTATTAACGGAATCAGAAGCAAACTTACTTTAGAAATTAAATTATCTTCTTCTTCAGAGGAGGAGAAAATCGACGGCGAAGCTTGTTTACGGCGGCACTGAGGAAGAAGAAGAAACCAGGGTTGGGTTTAAGTTTAAACCTTTGTCCGAATTAATTTATTTATTTTGTTCTTTCAGTTTTTGTTATTTTTCATAGATACGCTGTCGTGCAAGGGCTTGTATCATACGACGCCGGTTCTATAAAACTGGCCATAAGTGAGTTTGTTAAAAAGCCCAAATAGTGATGAAGTTCAAGAAAATTGCCCACAAAGTTTTAATCAGAACTTTTTCAAAGCAAAAAGGTAAAGGATTATCTAAGTTTTGGGCTTAAAAATAAATAATCAGATTTTTTTTTTTGAGCAAAAAAACACAAGTGACTTAAGGTCAGGATTCTAAATTTCTAATCATGCATCAGTTCATCCTCTACGAGTTGAAATATGGGTCTAAAATCACTAAATTTTTTATTTTTGTAAATATATGTCTTCAATTTAAAAAATATTTTAAAAATGTTCTCTCATTGTTTTAAAACTATATAAAAATATCCAAAACATTGTCCCCAATTTTTTTAAATGTTCTCTCATTGTTTTAAACTATCTACAAATATCCAAAAGACATTTTCTTTGGCTTGGACAGTTGGACCTCCCATATTTTAGAGTCGTCCCTGCTCGAGGACAATGGATTTGGACTATTTATCGTCTAAATTGTATAATGTACAATAATAAAATTTATGTCGACACTAATTCTCAAGATTGATTCGCCAATTTGACGGTTTGTTATTTATTTATAAAGTACTTGTCAAGTCGACAACGGAAGATAAAAGACTACCTTGTCTTTTGAAGCTAGTTTGTCTTTGTGGAGGAAGTTGGTAAGATACCCCACAAATTAATAAGCAAAATCAATAGATTAGCTAAACAAATCAATAAACGAAATAAAATTATTAAAAGAATATTTGGTTTATATTTTTGTATTCAGATTTTTGTACAAATTATTTTTTTTTAGGCATTAGACTACTACACCTACAAAGAATTAAACAGGTAGCATTTTGACCACTTTTCCAAGAGTGCTCTTACTCTTATTCATTGATTTAATAAAATATGCATTTAAGTCATAATAATCAAATCATCCTTGATTCTTTATCTGTTTGTACAAGCTTTATGATATAAAATTCTTTCGAAATGCCAACTCCCTATTGGTTGAGGGATTAATCATTATTATAACTGAATATCAGAAATGGGTATTTTCACGAAGGTAGATTATAAAATTCATTTAACTAATAAGTAAATAGTTTTGTTTTGTTCTTAAATAGCAAGAATCAGTTTGCTTTTATCTTTTCTATTTATATGATGTTTGTTTTTAGAATTGAAAGCCTAACCAAGTTTATAAAACCAACTAATAGTGATTTGTTGGTTAAGAATTCATAATAAATAGTATAAATTAGTTTTTGATATACGGCTATCATGTCATAACTTAGTTTCAAATTTGTTAATGTGCGTGTAAGTTATAAAGAAAAAGATTTATATATATATATACATATATATATATATATATATATATGTAAAACATTTGTTAAACACACACTCAACTTAATATGTGCCCCTTCTAATAGAAGACTCTCCTAGAACAATGAACATAAACAAACAATTTGCAGTAAAGAACGACCAAATCCTCTTGAGGTCACAATTCACAAAAGTTGTGTTTTGGCACTAATTTGCCACATAAGCCATCTCTTCTTTTTCTATAAATATAGCCATTTTCTATGTAGGTGGTATACATATACGTACGTGTGCATGCATGAATGTGTTCATGCATAAAATAATCCACACTCATTTGTACATTTGGCTGATGATCATTGTAAAAATGTGAATATTTATGTATTTGTATAGAAAATTAGTTAGGAACATTGTATATCAAATTTTAATTATTCTTTATTTTTACACAGCGAGATAATAAAAACTGTACTAAATAGTATTGATTTAAATTAGTTATGAAATATTCTATATTGCTACATGACTGATTGTAAAATACACTTGTTAATTGTTAATCGAACAGGGTATAGTTTAAGCTGTTTGGAATCACGACTCGCAGAAATTCCCTCTAACTAGCTAGGTCTGATTTATTTAGACCCTTTAACTTTTGATGTTTTCCTATCTTATGCCTAAAAGTTTAGAAGTTTTCTGATTACTTCTTGATATTATAGCGAAATGTAATTTTTTGGTCTTTCTGGCTCACTGATTCTAGGATAGAAAGTAGACGATAGTCATGACAGTAGTTTGGTATTCCTTAATACACTCTTTTATACATTTGGCTATTCTCATTGTAAAAATATAATTAGTAGCCAGGTATTCCTTATATAATGGTAGAAAGTTTGCGGTGTTATAGCCATACAAAATTTAGTACTGTCAATGCGCTAAATTGTGGATTATCCTTGTTTTCGGTGAATTTAACTTTATGAGATTTGTCTAGCATGCATCAAGAAATCAAAGGTACAAGGTTAATTAGTGGTCAACATTTTGAGCATCCTTTCATGAACTTCATCTGCTTTAGGAAACATGTCTAGCTATATGCTTAAATGTGAAACTTTGGAAACAATGAAGAAAAAAGATCAATGCAAGGAGATCGATAAGAGAATGGAAGTATCGACATATGTTAAAGTTTGATAAGTTAACTAAACCCAAATACGTATATATGTGACACGAGCCCCATTCTGTATCGATTCTTTTGTGAATAAACAATGCCATGATTGGTTACGATTATCTTATACTAGTTTATATCATAAAACCTTTAATGATTGATTATTTATTTTGATATAAAGAAATGTCCAAAATTCCTCTAGACGTCTTTATTTTGGTATAACTTTTGTCCAGACGTCTTCCTGTGTACGTAACGTATTATTCTTGTAAGCTGACATATACAGATTATAGAGAACCTTGCTTTGCCTCGGTTTGAATAACATGATTAATAGAAATATCAGCTTTTAGGAGCATCAAATGAAATAAGAAAGAAAGCAAAAGTAACTGAGAATAGTTTTCCTTTCTTTCTCGAGAAAACTAACCAACTAACTAAAATCACAAAAAAAATTAAGTGAAGAAAAACATATGAGAACAGTAGTCATTTGTGGTAATATTTCACAAATTAACGGTTCGATGTTATGAAAAAATGGACCTAGAAATAAATGTCAGATGATGGTGGAATCTAGAAGTCTAAATATTAGAAGAGAGATTGATGAATAAGAAAAAGAAAAAAAAATATTGTAAAACTTTAGAAACACATAAACTAGCATAATGAAATATCAAGAACTGTAATTTATTTTTATACATACTTAATTGAATCGTATTTTAACCTATTTTGATATTATTAAATCAATGACTGATCGCAAGACATGCATACATGTTACATAGATATAAAAATATGTTGAAATCAACTGTAAATAAAATAACCATATTAATTTGTCTCTGTCAAAAAAAAAAAAAAAAAAAAAA
>Ga0041059_1000627_pt1 | contig 27377 bp, 25 predicted proteins | sample AraColnosormetaG_FD_56232 | JGI IMG/M metagenome (GOLD analysis project Ga0041059, IMG submission 56232) | Arabidopsis roots microbial communities from North Carolina, USA - Col MF nosort | ecosystem: Host-associated > Plants > Roots > Unclassified | place: USA: North Carolina | collected... | reverse complement strand
AAAAAAAAAATGGTGAGCTTGAGTGAAGTAACCAATATAATAAAAATCCGAGAGAACCAGATTTGGATCGCCGTCCTCTCCTCTATATGAAATGACTTATATATCCTTGAATAGTGGCGGTAATGTCTCCGGATTTGAGGGCATAGTTGGTATTTTCAAAATGACGAATTCTGTATCTGTTGACCGTCCCGGTGGACTCCCCCGGTCATGAGCTTTCTAGCTTATTTATCCTAAATAAATTGCTTTTGGTAATAGTAGTGATATCGAAAAACACCCATGATTAATTCCCAACAAATATGTAAATTTGTTTTGCGAGTAAAGAGAAAAACACCTTCAACAATAGTTTTTGAATTTCATTATCGCCATTGAATTTCATTTGCGGAATAATGGGCCATAATTGTAACGGAGGCCCAATATTAATAAAAGGCCCATAGTGAAGTGGTCTCTAGTGTTGTCTAATCCGCCAGACAGAAGTAGAGCAGAGCAAAGAAAGCTAACAGAGTCATCTCCACCGCTCTAAATTCTAATCTATCCACACCAGCTCTGTCTATGAACTTTGCTTGGCTCATCTCCTTTATCTCCAGTTTCTCCTGAGCTCTGCTTTTTGTAAGTAATCATCAGAGAAGCTCAATTCTGTACTTGTATGATCCTCAATTAGGCCTTTGAATTCATGACTTGTTTTCTAGAGATTAGGTTCATGTGAAATCATACGGCCGCCAAATTTAGGTTTTTCTCTTTTAGTTCTTGAGGTATACAATGGGAATTTATAGCTGCAGCGCAGTGTTGAGCTTCGGCTTGAAATGTCCATTAGTTATTGCAAGGCATAGGCTTTACCATCGCATGTTTAGACGAAACCCATTACTTGTAGAATCCCATCTTAATAGGCTCTGTAGTTGCAAATGTAATGCGAGTCTGGCCATTGGCGAAGTTGTGGAGAAGGAAGATGCAGAGCAAAGCCGTAGTTTTAATTGGGCTGATGTTGGTCTGAATCTGACAGAAGAACAAGACGAGGCAATCACTCGGATTCCTATTAAGATGTCAAAACGTTGTCAAGCGCTTATGCGGCAAATTATTTGCTTCTCCCCCGAAAAGGGAAGCTTTTGCGATTTGTTGGGTGCTTGGCTTAGGAGGATGAACCCCATTAGAGCTGACTGGCTTTCTATTCTTAAAGAGTTGAAGAATCTTGACTCTCCGTTTTATATCAAGGTACTTGCTTTCCTCCTTCCATGCTCGATTGATCTTTCATATGTATCTAACTCATGCTAATTTGCTATCCGAGTTTATCTATTGTCACCTTCTTGATTACGTTTAAATCATTCAGTCTTGTTACCTGCATCTCCTTAGGTGGCTGAATTTTCGCTGCTCCAAGATTCCTTTGAAGCGAATGCCCGTGATTATACCAAGATCATCCATTATTATGGGAAGCTAAACCAAGTAGAAGACGCTGAAAGAACTCTTCTTTCCATGAAAAATCGAGGCTTTCTTATTGATCAGGTGACCCTTACTGCAATGGTTCAGTTGTACAGCAAGGCAGGCTGTCATAAATTGGCTGAAGAAACTTTCAACGAGATCAAATTGCTTGGGGAACCACTAGACTACCGATCCTATGGTTCAATGATTATGGCCTACATCAGAGCTGGTGTCCCCGAGAAAGGAGAGTCTCTACTTAGAGAAATGGACTCCCAAGAGATATGTGCGGGAAGAGAGGTTTACAAGGCATTGTTGAGAGATTACTCTATGGGCGGAGACGCGGAAGGAGCTAAGCGGGTTTTTGATGCAGTTCAAATTGCAGGTATTACTCCTGATGTAAAGCTATGTGGACTGCTCATAAACGCATACAGTGTCTCGGGTCAGAGCCAGAATGCTCGTTTGGCGTTTGAGAATATGAGAAAAGCGGGAATCAAAGCTACTGATAAGTGTGTGGCTCTTGTATTGGCTGCATATGAGAAGGAAGAAAAGCTAAATGAAGCGTTAGGATTCTTGGTAGAGCTTGAGAAAGACTCTATAATGTTAGGGAAAGAAGCTTCTGCTGTGTTGGCTCAGTGGTTTAAGAAGCTTGGTGTTGTTGAAGAAGTTGAATTACTTCTTAGGGAGTTTTCATCTAGCCAGTCTCAACCCCTCTAACATTGTGGGCTTTTTTCATCATGCTTGAAGCCTCTTTCTTGCAGTGCGTATTGTTTTTTCTGTCCGCCAAAACAGCACTGATTTTCTTATTTGCATTTTGTACGTATATATTACTCCTAAATGTTCTGAACTTTAATGTATACAGATTTCATTGCCAAAAAATTTGCTGATACTTAGATCCAACTTAATTAGAACGAACCGAATCAAATTGCAATTGTAAGACTAGACTTATTCAAAACTAAACACGGAAAATTACGTGTTGTGTTGTGTATAATCTTGTTTTATATAGATGCATGCCAGTTCTTGTATTTCTTGCAATTTGTGCAGTCAAATTTTCTGACTTGGTTGTTCTGAATAAATTAGCTAGGAAAAAAATGATCCCAAGGCAGCCTGGGATTTAAAACTATTTTGGTCATTTGCCAAAGAAAAAAAAAGCAAGAGAAGATCTCCCCACTCTTGCTACCAAACCTAACTCGAGGATGGCTTGGTAGGCAAGGTAGGTATACTTTGTTCATCTCTGAAAAAGTTTTCTGGATCCACGGCTGTTTTGACTTTGACCAACCGATCAAAATTCTCTCCGAAATACTTTCTCCCGTAAACCTCAGCTTCTCTGTAACTGTTTGGGCCATGGCTGTTGATCCCGATATCAAGATCCCTGTAGTTGAGATACGTGTGTCTTGGATTCTTGGTCACGAAAGGAGCCATGTAGCTGTAGAAGCTTCTCGTCTTTTCCATGAAACTGCTTTCAACATCAGTGCCCGGGTCTTTCCAGTTCATCGAATGCTGGACCTTGAAAAGCCTCTTCCTGTGTGGGAACGGAGTCGCCGTCGTAGCAACTTCGCTCATTTTCCCTCCGTATGGATTGAACACTAGCCCTAGCTTCCCAGCCTCCATCAACTTCTTACACAAGAAATCTAAACCGTCTTTGCTGATCTCTTTCTCCACGTAATCCGATTTTCTTTTCAAGAAAGACGCCGAATCCGGATTTCGATCCAGCAGGATCTCCGGTTTAATCACCGTGGCGTTGTCGTTGTTGGCCCACCACATCACCGACTGTATCCACGTCATCTCCGTGCAATTCTCCGGCTTCAGACCAAGCTCGGGGAACTCCTTGGTCAGCAGAGACATGAGATCGCTCTGTTTTCCCAAGAACAGAGCAACTACCGACGCGCGAACCGTCTGAGTCGTGTTCCGGGTCACTGGCTGCAACATTAGCCTCATGAAGAGATCCGGGCTGGTCTTGGGAGCAACAAACTGCCATTTATGGACCATGTCAAGTGCGTTTTCTACTAGGGTCTTCTCCACTCTGAAAACAGTCACCCTCGGAGGAACAGGCACGAGTTTGATCTTGAAAGATAAGATCACGCCGAAGCTCGCACCACCACCGCCTCCAATCGCCCAAAACAAATCCTCTCCCATCGATTTACGATCGAGAATCCGTCCGTTCACGTCTACGATTTTGGCGTCCGTGACGTAGTCCACGGAAAGTCCGTATTTTCTGATCATGTTGCCGTAGCCCCCGCCGCTAATGTGACCTCCAGCGCCTACTGTGGGACAAACACCGGCGGGAAATCCGTGAGTGCCGTGAGTTTTGCTGCTCTGCCAAATGTTGTAATAAACTTCGCCGAGAGTAGCGCCGGCTCCAACCCAAGCAGAGCCGCCGTCGTCGGACATATCGACGGTAATGTTACGGAGATAGGACATGTCGAGGACGAAGAAAGGGCGGTTAGAGATGTAGGAAACGCCGTCGTAGTCATGGCCGCCGCTGCGAGTCTTGAGCTGGAAGTTGAGAGATTTGGTGCAGAGGACGGTGGCCTGGACGTGGCACTCAGAACGCGCCGCGATAACGAGCAGAGGTTTGGGGGACGTGGAAGTGTTGAAACGAGCGTTACGGATGTAGGCACGTAGGGTTGGAGTGAAGCTGGCACTGCTTTGAGGCAGAACGACGTCGCATAACTTCTCAGGAGGAGCACCTGTTTGATTGCTGAAACATTGGAGAAAGCTTTCATATATAGATGTGTTGGGCGGAGCGGTGGCAAGAGAACTCGAAACAAGAGACGATACTATGAGAAAAACCAAACAAGAGAGCTTCATTTCTTTTTAACATGAAACTCCCTTGTTCCCCCTTTTTTTTGTTTTGTTTTTTCCGTTGTATTAATACTCTTTTAGTATTTATAGTAGTAGTAGATTCTTTCTGAATTCAGTTATAGTTCCTATCCATAGATAGTCATTTATTATGATCTATCGATTGACAGTTAAAGCGTGAAGTACGGGCTTCTTAAATATCTTCCTGGTTCAGCTATTCAACTCTTCATAAAATCAAGTTTAAATATAGAGAATGAAACGCCTATTTTGCTATTTCTTTACCAATGGGATAGTTTTGTCAACAAAGATAGCCCGTTGACCAAAATAATAAAATACTCTTCACTAATTAAATATGGGATAGTTGTAGCGTAGCGACTAGCGAGAGCCTGCACTTGGGCCAAGCCCATGAAGCATTAGCTTTCGTCTGTTTATATTTTATAAAAAGGATTCGGCCTTTTACTTGTGACTGTTTCTTTGGTCTAGTGGTATAAGATATGCACATCTTTATTCAACCAACCCTAGCCTTATCTGCAAGGATGAATAACTCTCTCTTTTTTTCGTTTTTCTTTAACCAAAACAACGAAATAACACACAAAAAAAGTATTATACTTAGTTAAATTTTGAAAAGGATTAAGAAAATATTGAAAACGTGTTAGTAAAACATATGTAAATAGCTTTTGAATAATACATAACAGTTTTAATTTTTTGTATGAAAAATATGTAAATCGGCACTTTTTTTCTTCGATTGTGGCCTACGAATACTCAGAGCCGGTTTTGAGAGTAGCCTGAGCTTTTTTTTTTACCGAATATACAAGGGCCAAAGCATAATGTATCAAATTTGCGAAATGTATTATGTGGGCATGTGGCAAAAACAGATACATTTTTTGCAAAATAATTAAAGGCTGACCAAAATAACGTAAATAAAAAAACTCCAAGGCTACACACAAGAGTAATTGTCCACTTACATATGAAACAGCAACTCCAAGGATACACACAAGAGTAATTGTCCACTTACGTACAAACTGATGTTATGAATTATGGAAAAGCAAGCAATCTCCAAACTCTTTCCTCATACTCTCATGTTCAGAAAGAAGGAAGTTGTTTGGTTAGGTCATTTGTACACAAGTAATCAGACTGGACGTAGCTGGAAACAAAGTATATGGCCTACTATATCACATAAGAAGAAACTGTTTGGTTGTTTTCTATCTTTTGGCAAGAAGAACACCCAGAGATGGAATCCAGTTGGGAATCTAAATCATAATTAAGCACCTCTATTAACGGTCTGCAAATGCTCATAAGCATCCGATTCATCTTAGGGAACAAACAATGTAACTGTTGTTGTTTCAAAACAAGACTGGAGAGTTTAATTACCACCTATTTACCATCCTAGAGATAGATAGAACCAAAACATAATGAACTTTGTTTGGTAAACAAAACAGCTGCACCTTAATGAATGACGTGAACATGTTCCCTAATAAGTATCTCCTCCTCCTCCTCCTTGGTCGTGGTCGTCGTGAAACTCTTTGAGGACATTGAGAATCTGAGCTTCCATTCTCCTGACACGAGCAAGCAATCGGTTGCAGGATCTGAGGTAACCCTTGACGTTGTCCTTTTGGCATTTATCAATGTAAACCTCCATGTCCCTGAGAATCTCCATGAGCTCATCAACCACCTGAGAATACTCCATGACCCGACCAGGGTCTCTCTCAACCACCTCCTCCAATTCTCTCCTGGCAGTTTCTAACCACTCGGCGGATAAACGAATCCGGGCTTTCAAGGAGTCGTAGCTGTCGGAGTCGAAAACGTCCAAGAGTTTCAAGACGGTACCTGGCTTGATTTTGTAGAAGTGAAGAGCTTTAACGTAACCAGGCTTGCTCTCCAAAGGAAGCTCTTTGATAGCGCCTTCTTCTTCCAAATCGAGGTGGAGATCAACGGGGGAGGTGATGATAGGAGGGTATTGGTGTAGACGGAAGAAGAACCAGGCGGAAGCAGCGACGGCGATGGTGGGGATGATGAAGTGGCCGCCGCCGCCGAATTGAGGAAGGGGATGTTTAACAGGAGGAGAAGGAGGTTCAGAGGAGGAGGGAGAAGTGATGGCGAAGAGGGAGATAGGGTTTTGAAGGCTTGAAGGTCTGTAATGGTGAAAGTGGGGGATGATGCTGTTGTGATGCATCTGGTTACAGTAATATGCTTTCACTAAACTCCCCATTTCTCTCTTTCTCTGTTGTTGTTTCGACAAATTTTGATGAACCCTAAACCCCCAATTTCATCGAACCCATTTTCGATTTCGCCAACAGATTTCGCCCGTCGGAATACCTTTTTCTTCCTTCAAAGTTCTAAATTGGGCGACTGCGATTTTTGTTGATTAATCGGGAAAGAAATAAAAAAGAGAGTAGAGAAAGAATCTGATTAATGGGCTCATCAAGCCCAGTTAAAATGTTAAAACTTAGGACACAAATTTTAGGCCTTTTAAAGCCCATTATTAAATCATTTAATACGTTTGGTTAACATACATATGAGAGATGAGGAGACTAATTATTATTTACTTCTCATTCTCAAATGAGGTTTATCAACTTAATTACCAGTACCAAAATGTTTCTTGAAAGTGAGAAACATGCATCTCTCTTCTGTAATAAAGAGATACTACAAGAAGAAGGTCAAAACACATATAATAAACAAGGTCAACATGTGCAGTCTGCACCGACCTTAGTTTTACATCCTAATTATTATTAGTGATACTATGTGTTTTTTATTTCTTAATTCAACTTTGATTAAATCTATAATCTTAATCTAATTATTCTTTTGAGATATGAACTTATTACGCTGAAACCAGTATCATGCAGCCCTACTAATTGGTATATGCATCTAATACAGTATTATCAGTACGTAATCACTAATGTTTTGTAATATGGTAAAAAAATTATATAATCTCAATATCTCGAGAAATATTAACATTTGTTTACAAGAGTGTCTTTTGTCATTTCTTACATCACATGGGGGCCTTGGGCGGTTCCACGTTGTTTTTAGTATGTTTTCCTCATTTGTTTATTACACAGATTTTCTTAGTGGTTTTAGTAATAGCTGTTTTGTTCGATAACATAATAAATAGTACTGTTATTATACTTAAATAATTTTTGGTTACTAAACTCAAGGTACGTGACGAAAAGAAATTAAAAAGGTAATGGACGTGTGGACGCGTGATTGATCATTGTTTAATTGCACGTATAGTATATAATTCATTAATTTGTCTTGAAGCCTACTCTTTTCCTTTCTTGCCCATGGGAATCTGAGCTTTCAGATTAAGTTTTAACTCTTAATTTTTAATTTTTAATTTAATGATTTACTCCGTTGATGATGCTGTTCACATAATAACTAGAACCTACTAGTTAATGCTACAAAATGCAAACAAAACAATTTCACATCGCGACACTCTTAATTAAAAAAGATTTATTACTTGATCCCCTTGATCCACAAGTTAATATAAGTAGTATTTCCTAAAGAAAGAAAATGACAGTTAATGTGAATGACAGAATGAGTAAGTAAACCCCATTAAAAAGGGCCGATGATAGAAAAACACCGTGGAATTAAACGAGAGCACTAATCTCATTTAATTAGTTACAGGTAAAAAGAGAGTCAACTAACTAATTAATGGTTAGATCTCTCTCTACTTCCCCTTGATTTGTTACAGTTTACTCTCTTCTTAACCATTTTTGAAATTTGAAAAGAAATTTTTTGATTGGACATTTTTTCTTTTAAAAAAAGAAATAATAAGATTGTTGATGTAGCCATAGAAACCGGGAGGCACAAAAAACGGCAACCAAAGAAAGGAAAGGAAAGAAAGAAAACAAAAGGAGTCCAAGAAACCAGAAGATTGTCTCCCGACGCCATTATCCTTCACCCTCGGAGCTTTTCTTGAAGCAGGGATTCTTCTAATCATTAATCCCTACTTCTTTCTTTCTTTTTTGTTTGTTCTCCTTTGAGATCTATCTAGTACTAGTAGTAAAACCCCCTCCCCTCCATTGAATTTGAATTGAATTGAATCTCTGGGAATCAAATCTTTGATGTCGCATCTGGACGACATTCCTTCTACGCCTGGGAAATTCAAGATGATGGATAAATCCCCCTTCTTCCTGCACCGTACTCGTTGGCAATCCTCCGTCGCCAAGCTTGCCTTTTGGTCCCTTGTCTTTTTCGGATTGCTCTTCATCTTCTTCTACCGATCTCCCATCTCCAATCCCGATTCCTCTCGCCGCTCTCTTCGCACCTACTCTTGGGGCGGTCCCGCCTGGGAGAAACGCGTCCGATCCTCCGCTCGTGTCCGCACCCGCAACGGCGTCTCCGTTCTCGTCACCGGGGCCGCCGGTTTCGTCGGGACTCACGTCTCTGCCGCTCTTAAACGACGCGGCGACGGCGTTCTAGGCCTCGACAACTTCAACGATTACTACGACACCTCTCTCAAGAGATCTCGACAAGCCCTCCTCGAGAGAAGCGGAGTGTTCATCGTTGAAGGAGACATCAACGATCTGTCTCTCCTCAAGAAGCTCTTCGAGGTCGTCCCTTTCACTCACGTCATGCATCTTGCCGCTCAAGCTGGTGTCAGATACGCCATGGAGAACCCCGGCTCCTACGTTCACAGCAACATCGCTGGTTTCGTTAACCTCCTCGAGGTCTGTAAATCCGCTAATCCTCAGCCGGCGATCGTGTGGGCATCGTCTAGCTCCGTCTACGGTTTAAACACCAAAGTCCCCTTCTCTGAGAAAGACAGAACAGATCAGCCTGCGAGTCTCTACGCTGCGACCAAGAAAGCTGGAGAAGAGATTGCCCACACTTACAACCACATCTACGGGCTCTCTCTCACCGGCTTGAGGTTTTTCACGGTGTACGGGCCGTGGGGAAGACCTGACATGGCTTACTTCTTCTTCACCAGAGACATCCTCAAAGGGAAAGCTATTTCGATCTTCGAAGGAGCCAATCACGGAACAGTGGCTAGGGATTTCACATACATCGATGACATAGTGAAAGGATGTTTGGGGGCTCTGGACACGGCGGAGAAGAGCACAGGGAGTGGTGGCAAGAAGCGGGGAGCGGCTCAGCTAAGGGTATTCAACCTGGGGAACACATCTCCGGTGCCGGTGACGGATCTTGTGAGTATATTGGAGAGATTGTTGAAAGTGAAAGCCAAGAGGAACATGATGAAGCTGCCGAGGAATGGTGATGTGCCCTTCACACATGCTAATATCAGTTCGGCACAGAGAGAGTTTGGGTACAAACCAAGCACGGATTTGCAGACTGGTCTAAAGAAGTTTGTGAGATGGTATCTTGGTTACTACAAGCAGGGGGGAAAGAAAGTTGCTGCTGCTGCTTGAATATTGATAATTCACAAGATTCTTTAGTGTATAGTGAGTGAGTGGATTGATACACACCATAAAGAAGAGACATGATTCATTCGAGATTATATATTCTTTACATTTGTATTCTGCTTTGTAATTTCGATCTCTTGAGTCGAATCTCTGATATTTATTTCATAGGAAGTTCACATTAATCTCTGTTATTCAACCGATGGAGCCAGAGAGAGTAATGAATATGATATATACATTATGCTATAAAGCTGAATTAGCAAAGCACAAAGTGAAACAAAGTGTGATTGAAGAAGAAAGAATGCAAATTAAGTAGTGAATAAGAAAAACTGCAGGCCTTGGGACTATCTGCATAACTAAAATATATGGTTCAAATCCAATCCAATGAAGCATTTTACCAATAAATCTAATTCTAACTAAAGGATCAAATTCAAAGTTTTTCTTGTAAACAAACATACGTAAAGGAGGTAAGCTTGGTACATGAGAAATAAAAATAATATTTAAGTTAGTGGTGAAGAAAGAAGGGAAGAAGAGCTAATTTGAGAAGAGAGAAAGGAAATCTATTAATAGTGTTAGTGTGTTCCCAATTTGTAAGCGGAGCCATACAAACAATTTGATGAATTGATGATGAAGATGAAAATGAAATCACTCCCCGTCTCCTCTTCATCTTCTTCTGAATTCGTACTGTTTGGTTACCAATGTCGTTCTCCGATTCAGAGTCATCCTCTCACGGAGGAGGAGGAGGAGATTACAAGTTCTTTCGTCAGATCAGCCGCGATCGTAATCTCCATCTTAATTTCTGTATTTTGATATTTGGTTGTTGTTTGTGAAAAAAAGGCTAAAGGGGGATTTGGGTGGTTTCAGGATTGCTCCACGAGATGCTTGGATCTACCAAAACCGGGGATTCTAAAGCTTGGAAGGTCTCTCTTTCTCTCTGTTTCATATCTATTCGAATACATTGATTCCTTTTGGATTTTGGAATTTGGATTTGGATTTGAGGGGATATATAAATACAAACTCTGCAGATACTAATAATGGATAGAGTTACGGTCAAAGTAATGTCTCAGTCTTGCAAGATGGCTGATATCACTGATCAAGGCATTTCCTGTATGTCATTTATTTGCCTCCATCCTTTATTCATTCATTCCTTATTATTATTCAGTTTCTAATTTATGTTTGTCTCTTGTGTTCATGTCCTGTGGAATCATCATCAGTGGTAGAAGAACTTTTTAAGAGAAGGGAACCAATGCCTGGCATGGACGCTATCTACTTTATCCAACCTTCCAAAGAGAAGTACCATCATCCTTATCTCTTCTCCTTCCATCCATGGACTATGTATACTACTATCAAGAACTCATCATGTGTCTCTCTCCTTTTTATCTTGCAGCATTGTCATGTTTCTATCCGACATGTCTGGCCGGGAACCCTTGTACAGGAAGTAAATACAACATGCCTCTTTCCTTTTATATTTTTTTCTCTATATCATCAATCATCATCATTATCATCTTTTCTTTCTCTTTTTTTTTCTTCAGGGCATTTATCTTTTTCAGTTCCACTATCCCCAAAGAATTGGTCAATCACATCAAAAGTGATTCTAGCGTTTTACCACGCATTGGTGCTTTACGCGAGGTTTTTCTCTTCTATGCTATCATCCCTTCCCTTTTTACCTACTCTTTTATCGCTTTTTGGTTCCTAAATTTTTTACTACTTTCTATTCAGATGAACATGGAGTATTTCCCCATAGATAATCAGGTATAGGTTCTATTCCCTTTACTTTCTGGAGCGCTACCATCTTGGAGTTGGATTTAATTTGAACCATTATGTTTTTCCTCGAATATTAATAGACAATGCAAAATAGGCCTTCCCCTGATGATCTTACCTCTTTCCCAGGGATTTCTAACTGATCATGAGCAAGCATTGGAAACGCTCTATGCTGAAGATGCTGAGAATTCACGCCACTTTCATATTTGTTTGAATATTATGGCTACTAGAATTGCTACCGTATTTGCTTCCCTCAAGGTAAATACCTTCTGCACAATTCACCAAAGGCTGACTCACTACGTCTTCCTTTCATAGTCGTAAGGAATTTCGGATTTGCTGGCAAGCTGTTCTTTATAAGGACTCTCTCAGCCAAATTAATGTTATACGGTTTTTTAGGAAACTTAAGCTTTTCCCATTTATCTCTCTTTTCTGTGTTTTTAGGAACTACCCTTTGTTCGGTATCGAGCTGCTAAGTCCACTGCTTCGAGGGACTTGGTTCCATCAAAGCTTGCTGCTGCAATTTGGGACTGTATCTCAAAATATAAAGCCATTCCCAACTTCCCCCAGACCGAAACATGTGAGCTGCTCATTGTGGATAGATCAGTGGATCAGGTTTTAAGGCTCATCTACTACATTTACTCCTCAAGTCCATATTGATAGTTTATTTCTCTAAACGATTGAGGTGTAACTGTAGATCGCTCCTATCATACACGAATGGACCTATGATGCTATGTGCCATGATTTGCTTGACATGGAGGGGAATAAACATGTCATTGAGGTAATTCTATTTTTCTTTCTTATCCTTCAACTTTTTTCCGTTTCTGAAAGGCCCCGATCCGGACTGCCTAAAGTCCGGTCGAGAGAAGTCCTAGCCAACGATCCTATTGAGGATCGCGGGCGTTACAGTTTCTCTCTTCCTAATCTCTCTACCATATGCTAGGTTCCCAGTAAAACTGGTGGGCCTCCGGAGAAAAAGGAGATAGTGCTTGAAGATCATGATCCAGTGTGGCTTGAGCTTCGACACACACATATAGCAGATGTATAACACAATTATATACATCATCTTTTCACTGAATAGCTCACCATGTTGACACCATCATTTTTGGTTTATAAATAGGCTAGCGAGCGTTTGCATGAGAAAATGACCAACTTTGCTTCAAAAAACAAAGCCGCACAAATGAGATCAAGGTCAGCGCTAAGAACTTATCTTTCTGTCTTCATAACCGAGTGCTTAGACAATGGAACAGTTGCCTAAGTTTGATATCTGGAAGACTTTAAGTTTCTTGTTATCCTCGATATGGATTCGTGATCCCTCACAGACTTTTTTGATATGTATTGCTAACATCTTTGGCTAATGTGACGCAGGGACGGTAGCGAGTTGTCTACACGAGATCTACAGAAAATAGTTCAGGCTTTGCCGCAATATGGAGAACAAGTTGACAAACTCTCCACTCATGTAGAGGTTTGTCTCACCATTAAATTATCTCAAAATTCAATGTTAGATGTGGTTGCTGACAGTTTTTTTTTTTTACTTTATAATCAAATTCAGCTAGCTGGAAAAATTAATAGAATAATCAGAGACACAGGACTTCGGGATCTTGGGCAGCTGGAACAAGATCTTGTTTTTGGAGATGCAGGTGCCAAGGACGTTATCAACTTTCTGAGGACGAATCAGGTGAATAAGTTTGAAACATGACAAAAAAAACTTGATAGCCGCATTGATTTAGTGTTTGAAATGACACATCATGTATTTAAAATGCAGGACACAAACCCGGAAAACAAATTACGGCTTTTGATGATTTATGCAACAGTGTACCCCGAGAAGTTTGAAGGTGACAAGGGTGTGAAGCTAATGCAGGTAGCTTTTCGTGTGATAGAGACCCCTTGTAATGCATGGAACAACTTGCTAAACAAATACTGCATTTATGTTATCAGCTTGCTAGATTATCACCTGTGGATATGAAGGTTATAAGCAACATGCAATTGATAGCTGGATCCCCAGAAAACAAAGCTAAGTCCGGTAGTTTCTCCCTCAAATTTGACGCTGGAAAGGTAACAGATTCAGTTTAATTATGAAAAATCAACACTAGTTACCGAGAATAAGAAGAAGAATCTGACGGATATGTATACTCTTTTGCTATAGACAAAACAAGCAAACAGGAAAGATCGATCTGGTGAAGAAGAAACATGGCAACTGTTCCGGTTTTATCCCATGATCGAGGTAGATGAACACCCCGGCTTATAAGCTACATATCCACTATGTAAACATGAAGTGGCTGAGATACATCTTTGTTATGTTGCAGGAGCTGCTTGAGAAACTCGTGAAAGGCGATCTATCTAAAAGCGACTATCTATGTATGAACCAATCAAGTCATAAGGAGGAGAGTGAAGCAAGAACAGGATCTGTCAGGAAGAGTTCTGCTCCTACAGCGGTTCCAGAGAGAAAAGCCACCCCTCATTCTATGAGATCAAGACGAACTGCAACTTGGGCGCGTCCTCATTCTTCTGACGATGGATATTCCAGGCATTCTATTTTACATAATGATTTCTTATTTTTTGGTCCATTTGAGAGGAGCTTGGATTTTTTCTAAGAGTAGTTCATATCTTTCTTCACACCCAGTGACTCAGTGTTGAAAAGTGCTTCTACGGAGTTCAAGAAGCTGGGGCAACGCATCTTTGTATTCATAATTGGTGGGGCAACTCGATCCGAGGTATACATTCAAACAAATCCGACCTTAAATGAATGCTATATATGTTTCTTTTTGTCAAAGCTTGTGTCAACATTGGCATAACTTTTTGACAGCTCCGAGTTTGCCACAAGTTGACAAGCAGTTTGAGGAGAGAAGTGGTACTAGGCTCCACTAGTTTCGATGATCCCCCACAGTACATCACGGTAACACAACATATCCCTTTTAAGAGTTGCTGATTGCTAAATACAAAAAAAAATACCATGGAACCTCAAAGACTGGTGACTGATTTAAATTCTTAATCCAACTGTGTTTTAAATGTTGTCGCAGAAGCTGAAATTGCTGTCGGAAAAAGACATACAAGGGGCTCCTGCTCAGCCCTTCAAACCACAATACTGGTGAATTTGACACAGCTTGAGTCTCAAAAATGTATTTAGGAGAAGTAAAAAAAAAGGCTAATAATTTTGCAATTGAAAGAAGAGTGGATAAGTAAACCTTGTCCAGAGACAAGACTTGGGATCAGGTTAGTAGAAACGTTATGGTGAAGACTTATTTTTTGTTCTTGCTTCTCCTTGACCCCAAACCGTCGCCTTTCCCTTATTTTTTTTCTTCATATGGGTCATTTGGTTCATACTCTATATACTTTTGTGTCACAATTTAACTCTATATATTAGTCTCTACGTCGACTTAATGGAAAAAGTGAAGATGATAGCTTCTAATTTGCTTTATTTATTTATAAACTTTTGGCTATTATTGATTCTTCTGATGTAAGTTAATTTTAAGTTTCGAGTTATATAGCAATCGTTAAGTTGGCAAAAGATTTTAACCCTCGAGACTTTTTGGACAACAAAACGCAAATATGATAGAGCGGAAGCTCATTAAAAAATCGTTTTAGAGCAATGTCACCAAACAAAGAAAATCCATTTCCCAATAAAAAAACAACGAATATAAAATTCGATTATATATTTACCATCAACCACTTAACAGACCACAAAATGAAGGCTGTTTACGGATTCAACACAGATTAACGGGTATGTATGTATGATCTAGGCAACGGTGGTGGTGGGACCAGGATAAGCAGGAAGAGTCATGATCCGCTTGTCTACAACTGGACCTCCCACAGTGAAATGGTACAGACTCTGAAAGCTAGAGTCATTAATCCCCAGAACCTCGTGCACTGGATCATCGAAATAGCACCCAATCCCGGTTGCTGAGATCCCCATTGCGTGTGCTTCCAGGTACAAAACTTGTCCAACAACACCCGTCTCCCAGAACAGTCGAGGGTACATCCATGAGCCCTTCTCCCGCAGTGCTGGTTCAAACCGAGCTATCATGCCTAAGCTGAAGCATCCATCCCCTGCAATGTCCTGCATCCATCAACCACAATGATTCAGTAACCAAGTGAAATATATTGTTAATTACAACTCTATCCGACTCTGTACCTGATGACATGATAGCCCTTTTGCCAGCCTCTGGCAATCACCCTCGGCGAGCTTGTACAGAGGAAGATTGTCCGGACATCCATCTGGTTTAGTCCACTCAAATTCAGGCCTCGTAGCTGTCTTGAGATCACTGAGATGATCCTCGTTTCTGACTAGGAGATACAGTCCCTTAGGCAAACCCGAAACTCTGTGAACAAACAAGGCAAGATGAACCTCAGCAGTATCCCAAGGAAGAGCTCGAAACGGCAGCGCAAGTTGCTCTTTTTGGGACTCGCCTGTGGAAGGAAGACAGTGCATCAGCATCTGGTAAAACGAAGACATGTCTATACAAGTAACAGCGTCCATATCAACAGCACTTCTTCTCGTCCTTACAACTTGCCTCACCGTTAACTTATTATATGAACTGTGGCTAAACAGAGCACGACTGCTTGTGAAGGAAGCAACATCAATTGAAGAAGAAGAGGTGGAGTAGATCAATGGAGGCTTTTCTACAGCCTTGGCTGTCCTGTAGATGATATCCCAACACAAATGCTCTTTGCTCAGAGTATTGGGGTTTCCAGTCCATTCTAGGCTTGGGAAGTCTCTAAGGGCAGAGCTAATTGCGAGGTAGTCTAAGTTGAGATGTTCTCTACTAGTTCCGTTGGGGAAAACAAGGAGTAAGCAGTCAGGATGCTCGAATTCAATCTCAGGGAGCTCAGCTTTACCTTTACCTTCAGGTAACTGAAATTCGGGGAGACCCATAAGCCTCTTGAGATCATCAGCTCCGAAAGCGTCGAGAAGCTTCAAGTCCCAGCCTAGGTCTGCGGCTGCAATGGAGAGAGCGGCAATGGCGTGGCCGACGTCGTGGTTACAGTAACGAAACGCTCGTTCTCCGTACTTCCAAGCTTCACGCCAGAAAATTGAAGAAATTCCGATGAGAAAAGAATTCTCCGGGAAGAAGTTGGGGAAAAAGGAAGAGGGGATGTGAGCTCTAACCTCCAAAGAATGCTCTTTGGGAGCATAGTGGGAGACGAAAGCGGATTGGGAGAGGGAAGGGATGGGAGGAGCAATGAGATAGGCCTCGGTGGGATGCAAGTTACCGCTGCTGGGGTTGACGCGGAGGGGCCACGTGGAGGATCCGGTGGTCTTCCAGGCGGAGAGAGCGAGAGAATGGTAGAAAAGGTGAGAGATTGTAGGAAGAGAGATGGGTTTGGGCGGAGGAAGCGAGTCGAATAGAGTAGAGTAGAGAGGAGAGTCGGAGTCGTCGTCGATGTCGTGATTGGGGTGTTGGAGAGGAAGAAGAGGAGCAGAGAGGTACCGGCGGAAGGGATTAGGCTGATTGGCCCAGTCGAGACCACGAGGACCTCTCGCGTAACCGTTCAAGGAGTGCTTCGTCTGGTTGTGGTACTTGAGGACCAATTCAAGCGAAGAGGAGGAATCGTCCTTGTTAGGGTTTTCCACAGAAGAAGAAGAAGAAGAAGAAGAAGAAGAAGAAGAGAAGGTCATGGCGAAGATAAAGGCACTTTTTGGTGTTCGAGGAATGGAGAGAAGAGAGGTCGAAGACGCGAACCTCCACGAAATCGTCGGATTCATCATTGCTTCTCCTTTCCTCTGTCTGGGATTCGACATCTCAAAACCAGAAACCAACGGATCTTTGTACCGGGACGGTTCAGATATGGATGGACCGGTTAAGGGATAACCAAAATTGCCTGTGATTTCTCTCTGTGACTTGGGGAACAACTCCACTGCAATTACACCTTTGTTTTCTTTCCTTTTTTTAAAGAAGAAGAAGAAAGTGCAATCTAAAGGCGTGACTCGTTAGAGCTTTTTTGTTGTCCAAAAGTTACGGTGGTCTCTCTGTCTCTTAGTCGGCAAAATTCCCTCTTTAAGAGTATATAAGTAATTTTGGGTATTCTTTTTTTATTTCATTGGCATAACGAAACACACGACTTGAGCAACAACAAACCACGTCACTCGATCACGCTTTCATGCTTTACCATTTTCCCACACAAATCGACTACTATCACATGATTTCCCTCATTACCTAACTCACTTGTGTTCTTTGACCACATCAAAATTTGTCCTCAATACGTACACTTGGAGAATTTTACTACATTACTTGGAATCAAAGGTGGTAATTACTATAGTTTGACCAATCTGATCAAGCATTAAAAAACCGACGAGGCCATCTCTTCCTCCTCCGATGGCGCTGGGAGATTTAGATCTATCAAGCTAATTATTATTCCTGATCTTCTCGTGAATTCATTATTAGCGGAAGCGTGAGATCTTTTGTGACCTCCGAGAGCTTGACCAGATGTGAAGACTTTGGCACAGATTGGACATTCATGGTGACTACTAGTACTCTTCTTCTTCTTCTTCTTCAACTCATCTGAGCCTAATTGATCTGTTTCTGCTATCTTCTTCTTGTGGCTTGCTCTGTGTCCCCCTAACGCCTGATACGACTTAAACACTTTCTCGCAAGTCTCGCACTCGAACCACTTATTCCTCTTCTTCTTCCATCTCTCTTCATCACTTTCCTCTTCCTCCTTCTCCCACTTGTCTCTCGACAGCAACATGAGACTCAAGGCCACGTCTTCTTCCGTTGTTGCAGCGTCCGACACCGAACTCATCGGTTCCTGCTCCGTACACGACTCACTGAGTTCTTGAACCCCGATCTTGATATCTGCTGCTCTTGCGGTTTCACTTTTCCCTTCTTCGTTGGATTGTTGATGACGTAATGATGAGATGGATCTCCGGTTAAGTCTGGATCGTTTGCGGGAGGGCTTCTTGGACGACTCGGTTTCACTCTCTCTGTCCTGAAGAACAAACCCTGGATCAGCCATGGAAGACGAATATGACTCGGGCTGACTGGGGAGAGGGTGAATGAGCATGTGAGACCTCATGTGACCTCCCAAAGCCCTTCCATTAGCGAAGCTCTTCCAACATAACTTGCACTTATGCCTCTCTTCCATTTCCTCAATTTACCAAAACAGAGCAGAAATAGAAGAAAAAGGAGAGAGAGAGAGAGGGAGAATATAAGAAGAAGAAGAAGAAGAAGTCGGAGTAGGTTACAAGCACTCTTCCACCAACACTTAAGCTAATATACGAAGTCCCAACAACAAGTTAATGTTTTCTTTTTAAGGAAAAGAATTAATGGGATACTTAAGAATATCAACGAAAGCAGTTTACTTTCTTTTTTAATATCAGAAACGGCTAAATAAAAGACCTGTCTGTTGTGTAAACATAAATACAAATAAGCCTCTAAATATATATAATTATCAGTTATGTTTTTCTTATTTTATTGACAGATTGAGCCAAAAAAAAAGAAAAAAAAAAGAGTATTGAATGATGAAGTGAAGAGCCGTTGATCAAACATGTAACATGCGATCTCACACCTTTATTCCTCCACGCTGACTTTTTTTCTCCTCTAATTTTTCAAATACACTCTTCTACTAGCCCAAAAATACTAGTATGTAAATAGTAAATACTAGTATGTAACTGAAAATTTCAATACTTTGTTGATTAGAAAAGAGTTTGTGGATGAGGGTATTCATTTTGGTAAAGTTGCAAACAAAAACCGTTGAGGTTTTGTTGTAACGACTAAACAACACTAGCACTGGCCCCTCTATTTCTAACTTTACCAAATTTTAATGATTCTGTGACAAATACACCAACTCTCCTTAAATCATAGGTTGACACGTGTGACTAAACTGCTGACTTCCCGCATCGTATAGTTAGTGCTATCTTTGACTCTCATACTCACACGCCCTTTTGGTGTTGACTCACCTCTTGTCATTTATTTGGATGAAATTTCAATATAAGAATCTAAATTTCATTACTCTACAAATTTCTACTAACAAAAATATTTTCCCAAGCATGTCTAAATAATTTTAACCTTATCTCGTTGAGACGTTATTACCTCATACTAGACCAAAATTTCCTTGTATCAATAGCGTGCAACTCTTGTACGTGTCTATATGTGTCAATTGTTGTTAAAGTACATGTCCTCAAGTTAATTGATTAAAGATCTTTTGAGTGGCCCAAAGAGTCATATACTTTGCTTGAGCTTTTCTCAAAGAGAAATTGGAGGATATCAGTTGACATTAATCAAATTCCCCCCGCTAATCCTAGTTTTCAGCTGATGGTTGGTGGGCTTCCTAAAGTCAAAAGTTCATAACTTGTAATGGCAACCACTCATTAATAACATATATGCGAGATAAAAATGACTCTTTTCTTGTAATCGTATTGAGAGAAATGACCCTTTCCTTGCAATCGGTGCTTAATTAAGAACCACCAAAATTATCAATTCCGTTGAGGCGTTGACTCATGTTCATGTGTTTTCAGTGTAGTAAGAGCCTTTTGATTATTAACATGATTAAAATATATATGGGCATATCACGAGAGTTATTTGATACGTGATATTCGTTTATTTATTTGATATTTTTCTTCTTTGTGATTTCTTAATTTCGAATTTACAATTTCTTTTCTGGAAAACTTCAAAATTATATCTCCTTCTTGATGGCTTAACAAGTAAATTATATCACTCTGTAAGATTACAAACATGAAATTAAAACATTTGCGCTTATATGAGCAAGGAGCCCTTGGTTATCTTACTTTATTCTCAACGTATATAATAATAAAAAATGATACAATTATCTATCTTGTATATTAACTAGTTGTGAAACTTAATTTCTTACTTATATCTTTGTATATATTGGACTAGAACTCCTTATGGCTCTCTAAATCTGCAGAAGACGCCAAGTGTAATTCATATAAATCCATAAACTCTATATATAAACTCATGCACTTAATTGTATATATGTAAAGAATATAAACGAATGAAAGTTAAAAGAATATAATTAGCAACTTAATTAAATTAGTCAGTCGTCAAGACCAATCACCACTTGCGAGTTTTAACCACGAAGATGAAGTAGCGTTGTGATTATTGCCACCACCATCTCTCTCGATCATCCCTACGCTCATGGCCGTTGGATCGACGGAATATTCTTGGCAAGCTAAGTTGAGATCGAGAGATGGTTGATCTAACGGCTGCGGTCTGCCGACGGAATGATGATGATCGTGGAGCGACGTCATACGAAGATAATTGGAAGGTGTTAGCCAATGGCATCGCTTGTGGCCTCCTAAGGCCTGTCCCGAAGAGAAGACGCGATGGCAGATGGTGCATTCGTGAGCGTTGGATCTCTTTCTTGCGATATGAGCCGTTGATTTGTCTTCCTCATCCTCCTCCTCATCTTCGTCCTCGTCGTTGTCGTCGTCGTCTTCTTTGTATTCCTCTTCCTCTTCCTCTTCTTTATCTTGAGAGGCAAAACAACCCTTCACTTTCTTGTGGCTTGCCCTGTGTCCACCCAATGCCTGATGCGACGTGAACACCTTCTTGCAAGCTTTGCATTGGAAAACCTGGGCGGTTTTTTGCTTTTTGACGGTTTTGCCCTTACCATGTCCATGTTGTTTATGCTGATCACCACCATGCGCATCCCCTGAATTGGACAACAAGACAAGACAGTTGGCAAGCTCTTCGTCTTCGTTTGGAGACAAGTTAAGATGATGATGCTGAGTGGACATCGATCTCTCCCTCTTCCACGGAGGACGACGTGACATGTTGTCCTCATCGTGTTGTCCACGACTGAACATTACGAAATCAATGCATGGTGAGTTCATGGCTCCATGCATGTGTGTGTTCAAAGTGTTTTGGTGTGAATTAAAAAGAAGAAAGCCCTTGTTTTTAGTGGAAGTAACGGGTTTGGTGTCTTCTTGTTCATGTGGTTCCAAGTAGCTAAGCACTTGCTTTAACGACACGTGGTGCAACTTTTGACTTTTTCCAACATTCCTAGTCACATGCATCTATTCTATATAGATGTTGTTTAACAAATAATACTCTCATTTCATGCTTACAATATGTTTATAACCCAAATGTAAATTATAACAATTAGGAAGAGGTGAGGCTGCGGATGAGAAGGCCTTCGAAGGTGATTCCAGGTCCGAAAGCTAAGCCAAGTCCCCACTCTTGTGCTGCGTCACCTTTCTTCTTCAGCTCATCTCTCATATACTCCATCACATACAGTATCGTGTTGCTGCTCACGTTCCCGTAATCCACCAACGCCCTTCTGCTGCTCTCCAGCTTCTCTTTCTCCAGCTTCAGTTTTGTCTCCAGACGGTTCAGAATCGCAGGTCCTCCTGGATGAACAGCCCAGAACATGTCATTGAACTCCATCGACTCATCGCCAGCCTTTCCCATCAGCTTCTTGCAGAACTCTTCTATGTTCTCCTCTATCTTCTGCGGGAGGTCTCGTCCAAGCTTGAAGTTTATGCCTTCCTCAGTCAACCTCCCCTCGATCACGTTCTGTGTCCCCGGCAAGAACTGCTGAACCGCATAGTGCAGCTCCATGAAAGGAGCTTCACACTCTCTCGGGTCAGCTCCGATGATCACAGCAGCTGCACCATCTCCAAACAGAGCAGCTCCAACTAGGTCGTACGGACGCGCTTTGTTTGGTGGCCGAAATCCGAGAATGGTGGTTTCAGAGGTTGTGAGCAGAACACGGCTTCCGGGGTTGTTCTCAGCAATGTCTTTGGCCACACGGAGGCCAGTCACACCTCCGTAGCATCCCAGAAAATACAGCATCACTCTGTTCACGTCATTCCTCAGGCCTAGCTTTGCTGAGAGGTAAAGGTCACCACCGGGTAAACGGATCTCGCTTGAGGAAACGTAGACAATGTGAGTGATGTCTTCCACTGGCCTTCCCCATTCCTTGATGCAACCTAAACTGGCTTCCAATGCCATTTCCACAACCGCCTCGTTTGCAATTTCAAGTCTTTGCTTGATTGTTGGTGAACCCTCTGTTGTTAGCTCAGGGTATTTAGCCAGTATCTCTCGCGTCAACACAGTGTATCGCGTCTTCACGGTTGTCGTTTTGCCTAAACAACAGCACAAAACATTAGAAAGCTTTCAGCATTTCACAAGAGAGCATAGCTGTCTGAAAAAAATATAAAGAGACTGAGGCTTACACAAGTGTTCCAGCTTTTCTTTGATAAACGCGTCATCACATTTGGTGTCTCGTAGAAATCCTTCCACTAGATTCTCCTGAGGAACGACTTGGCTTGGGAAGGCTTTGCCAAGAGCAAGCAGTGTTGCCTTTCCGGCATTTGCGACACGCCTTGTGGATTTGCTGCTTAGCTTCTCAACACCATTCATCCTAGAATTCGACATTTCTTTTCAAGCGCAGAAGGAAAAAACTCAATTAGATATTGGGAAGAAAGATGGTGGATGCAGAATATCAGCAAATGGCAAAGGATTATAAAGGAAGGGTTGAGGGTTTTCTTGGGGAGAGTTTGGTGCTGAAGAGTGAAGATCATGTAAAGAGAGAAACGGTTATTTTATTAGGGTTTGGTGATTCTTTGGCCTGTGTTGGTTAGAAATGCAAAAAACACCATGAAACCTATTTTCCCGGGATAAGTAATATAAGCCTAATCTACTTAGGAAATAGGTACCATGAAGGTGAAAGTTAGGAACAGAGAGTTGCAACGTCCATAGAGACCTGTAACAGACACGATGAATACAAACTTGCTTAATTGCTGAGGGCCAAAAATTTTACAATTGCCAATGGATAATTTTAGACACAGAATTGAAAACGGAACAAAGAGAGAGGATCCTGTTTACCAGAAACCAGATGCACGGTCTATCCTTCATTCTAATACAGAGCAATCATCTGATTCTCTCAATGTAGCCATCCTCTTTGACACAAACTGAAGTTCTTCCCACTTTCCAGCAGCCTCTAAGGCATTCCTCAAAACCACGTGGCAGCTAAGCTGTTGGTGGTTTCCTAGTTCTACTAATTCATTGTACAAACTAAACGCTTCAGAGTGTCTCTTATGCTTACAGAGTCCTTCTATGACCGTGTTGCATGTGTCGATATCTACCATTTGACTTTTTTCCAGACAAAACAGAACAAGTGTATGTGCATCAAGTAGTTTTCTATTCTCGCAGAGGTAACCAAGTAATTCCTCCATCTTAACCAAATACCCGTTATCATAAAGCAACCTAACAATCAGAAATGCCTTCTCTTTCTGTGCACTACTAAAAAGCAATCTGACAACCTGCGTTGAAAGATCAATGTTCTGTCTTATTCGTTTTTCCAACATTAGCGTTACCAAGCAGAAAGACTCGTTAGCAAATTTCCTTTTCGCAAGTTCTGCAAGTACAGAATGGAAAGTGGTTGCAACAGGAAGATAAGAGCTCCTTAGCATCCTTTGTAGGGTATCGTGAGCAAGAAGAGCTTCACCTATCTTCAACAGTCCATCAATCAATAACTCGTAAGTTTCAAGATCAGGTACAAATTCCCGCCTGAGCATTAGAACCAACAGCTCATAAGCAGGCTTGAATTTACCTTCTCTGCAGTGACCCGTTATCAAAGTCTTGTAAGAGGGCGGATCTTGCACTCCTCTTTTCATCAGCTGCCTGAAAACTTTCTCCGCTTGTTTTGTTTTCCCATTGGCACATAAGTATTCAAACATTGGGTTATAAGCTGCAGCGAGAGGCTTGCATTCATCCTTACCTAACAATACTTCCTTCTCAAATAACTCATTGAACAATGTCTCAGCTCTATCAAATTCGTTTCTCATGCACAGAGTACGAATCAAAACACTATAAGAAGCTGAATCAGGATGCAACTTCATATTCAGCATTTCTTGGAACACCTTCATCGCTGCATCCAAATGACCAGCATCGCAGTGGGCTTTGATCAAAATATTAAAAGTGCAGGCATCTGGAGCGAAAGTGGTAAATGCGTCGTTCCCTCCAATCAAGATATCTTTGATCTCATCATATCTGTGAGCCTCAGAGAGCCCCTTGATCAGAGTATTGTAAGTAACAGCATTGGGTTTCAGCCCTCTACTCAGCATGTCATGAAACACAAGCACTGCTTCATCAATTTCCTGCTTCATACAATAGCCTCGCACCAGAGTAGTGTAACTAACAACGTTGGGATGCACATCGGTTGCTTTCTTCAACATTCCACTCAAAACATTATGTGCAATCTTGACCTTGCCGGCTCTGCATAACCCATCGATGATCGTGTTATATGTAACAACGTCAGGATTGCAATGATACAGCTCCATATCCTTAAAAATCCTAAAGGCTTCATCGACCATGGAGTTCTTACAAAACCCATTTATCAATGTATTGAAAGTATAGGAGTCTGGGGTAACCCCGTAGGTACGACGCATTTCGTCGAACAAGTCATGGGCCATTCCAGTTCTGCCACGCTTGAGCAAAATGGAGAGAAGACTGTTGAAGGTAAGAACGGAAGGGGAGATGCCCATCTGCTTCATGGTCTGGAACAGCTTCACTGACTCCTGGAAGAGCCCAGCGTTCCCGTAGCTCCTAATCAAGCTGTTGAAGTAGCGATCCTGGAGCTTGACGCAGCCATTAGACCTTCTCTCGATGGAGAACAAGAAATTGCGAGCCACATTGAGATTGCGAGCTCGACCGAGGAACTCTAACATGAGGAAGAAAGACTGCTCTTTGTGAGAAAACCCCTTGTTGGAAACCCAGTCAAAGAACCGGAGACCATCCGCAGGGACCTTGATGAGACGCAGGGTTTGGAGAACGGTGGTTCTGGAGATGGTTTGGGACGGATGAAGAGATGATAGTGAAGACTCGAGTTCGTCCGACCACGGGTTAGAGTTCACGGCACGGGCCAAGGACCTGGCGAGTTTTGATTTGGTGGACCTTTCTTCATTGGTAACTTTGGCGGCTCGGAGAACTGGTTGAGACTTGGAGACAAACAAAGCATGGAGTTTAGGTACAGAAGATACCATTGCAGAAGAAAGTTGCCGCGAAATATGGCGGCACACGTCCGCCGCTCCTCCACCCCTTCCGGCGGACCAAGAGAACAAACCCTTTCTTCTTCATTCTATAACTCTCTAAGGCCCAATCTAAATGGGCTCCTCTTTGTTCTAGATAACTTTACTTTAGGCCCAATTATAGAGGTGGCCCCGACACAATATTTTGTTTTGTTTTAAACTTTAAAAAAAAAAGGAGAAGAAGCAACAGCATATAATTAAGTCCTAGCTATTAATCATCATCCATAGCATATCAGTAAGTTTTTGAAGATAGATTGTTTGATTGCATACAGATTTTAAAATAATGTTAAACCCTGAAGTAAACTTGTAACTGCACCAACACAAGACGTGGTGTATGGATGATCTACTACATTCCGTTTCCCTTTCATTGGGAATCAATTTGCGGACTAGTTTAAAACAATCGCATATGCATAATACTTGCGCAGTAATTAGGGAAGAAAGGAGGTGGGGGTAATGAGTGAGAAAGTGCAATAAGTGGGTATCTCTCAAATTAAGAGAGAGATGTTGACAAGGCAACAAGTTTGGTGTAACATTATCCTCCTCCTTTTATTTTGCCTTTTTCTCTATTTTTATATATATGCACAGTCTTTTTTACTCTTAATAAAATACACTGTTAATTCCTCGGATACCAACGGAATCGGTTGAATAAATTATGGATGTTACAGTATACACACTATGTAGGGACTTCTTAATTTATTTTGGTATAGTTAGAAAGATAGCTTATCGTTAGAGCGATTGAGAGCTTTTCATTATAATTAGGAGTTAGTTTACTTTAATTGTGATAACTGCCTTAGTAGATACATAAGTACACTATCAATTGACTACTTTGAGTGAATTAAAAAAGCCTCCTAACAGCGTACTATATGTACATCAGAATAAGTTGTAGTAGGAGCAGCATTCCTATTTTCAATATTGTACACTGTATTAAAACAAAAACAAAAAAGTAGAAGACAGGATTATGCATATAAATATATATCCCAGAACCAAATATGAAAATAGAAAATTTGGTTTTCGGGTTTATAATTTGTTTTAGAAAAAAAAAAAAGAGAGAGAGAGAGGGGCAAGGATAATAGAGACAGGAGTCCGTACGGTTTCGGGGGTCAACGTCGATGGCAGCCTTTGAGCACCTAAAAATAGGGGACCCACGCCATTACCAATTACAAAACCTCACTCTCTCGTCTATGCTCAGCTAACCCTACTCTCTTCCCTGTGCTGCCACGTGATCACCATCCGATTAATCGGGACCGTTCGATTAAGTAGAGATAGCAGCGCGTGAGGTAGAGAAAGAAGAGAGAGAGAGAGTTGGCGAATAATAGTAATTTGTTGTTTGGGGGTGAGTGGGTGTACGTTAGCAAGATACGATCGGTCATTCTGTCTTCCCTAAAACGATCAACCTCCAACTTGCTACCTATTTACACTTTTGCCATCCTGTCTTTCGAAACCCCAACACCGTTTTTGCCTCTTATCTCTCTCTCTTTTTTGGCCTTTTCCTCCTTTTTTTTTTGTGGTTAATTGAAATAGATATTTTATTTCTCTCTATTCTTAAAAAAAACCACGTATAAACTTGTAACTGACTACGATGATTTATCTCATTCTCATATCTTATTTATCGCTAGTAAAAAAGAAAACAAATGTAAGAGAGAGGCCCAGCAGGGGAACAGAAGCGGGTCCCGACATAATTAAATAAGTGTAGAACAAACGCGTTTTTTACTCTTCTTTTTCCTTAACCACACGATCACCACCAATACTAGCTAGACCCTTTTCTTTCTTTTTTTTTAAAGTCCTGCGGGGGCTATATATGTATCATCCATATATACAATACGCTGTTAAAAAATAACATAGTAAGAGTCTGTCTATACATACTTGTGTGTTTAATTTGTTTGTCAAACAAAAGTTCAATTAGAGGCTCCATCAACAGTTGCTAAGTAGTGAGTTACGTTTTTTCGATATTCAAATTAATCCTACGTAGGTACTACTAAGATTACAAATTAGAAAGCTTTGAAAAATACTAGTAGTAAAAAGGGGCAGATGATTGGTAAATAATAATTTAAATTGTTTTTAGT
>Ga0041059_1000626_pt1 | contig 27439 bp, 26 predicted proteins | sample AraColnosormetaG_FD_56232 | JGI IMG/M metagenome (GOLD analysis project Ga0041059, IMG submission 56232) | Arabidopsis roots microbial communities from North Carolina, USA - Col MF nosort | ecosystem: Host-associated > Plants > Roots > Unclassified | place: USA: North Carolina | collected... | reverse complement strand
TGATCAACTTTGTTCCTCTCCGTTATAATAAACCATTCTTTATCGTTACCCTTCTGGAATTCCTCTGTTTCAAAAATATATATATATAGATATATGTTAATCACTTAATAAACTAAAGAATTCAACTAAGTAAACAATACATATGGACGGAGACAAAGTTAACCTGAAAGTGTCTGTGGATTCGACTCGTAGATATTGACGCGATGAATAGGAACATTGAGCAATACGTTGGTGTTGCCGTCCGAGTAAGGTTTCAAGTAACAATTGATGACTTCTTTATCGTTTGGCATAAACTTAAAACCTGGCGGTAATACGTAAGCTATCGTCGACGGAGGAGACATGTTATCAGCTGCCAAAGAAGACGAAGAAGAAGGAATCTCTGACTGTGGTTGCGTTTGCGGTTCCGGCCAGGATCTTTCTTTGCGCTTGTTTCTTCCAGGCATCATCATCAAGTAACTTTGGAGCTTTGACAAAAAACAAGGAGTAAGTTTCGTAAGAGATATTCAGTTAGTTAGTAATTGTCTCTTATTTATAAGAATGTAATAAGACGGTGTATATATAAAATGATTTATAAAATTTGAGATAATATGGGATTAAGTTTCGTAAGAGATTTTTGCGTAAGTTTCGTAAGAGATATTCAGTTAGTTACGTTAGTTATTGTCTCTTATTTATAAGAATGTAATAAGACGGTGTATATATAAAATGATTTATAAATTTATCGAATTTGAGATAATATGGGGTTCGGATAATATAAGATTTGCTGAATATCAAATTGAGATTGAGATTTGGAAAAGAATAAGTTTCATGTTTAGCTAACAAACGTTAAAATTGTGGAATAATGTAAGCAAGAATGTGAATTACTCCAAACAACACAAGTTAACAAAGAAATAAACGTTGATTACATTAAATGTGAAATAAATCTGTTTTTGAAAAAAATATACCGTTTTCATGTTAAAATTGAAATAGTGTTGATTAAAAGAAAATGTTAGACAAAGTTTAAATAGAGCCATTGATAACAACTAGATAGGAAAAAGACCTTTGGTGTGAAAGAGTTTGCCTGAAGGTCGACTGTGAGTGAGCATGGTGTAGCTCGCCGGAAAGGCTGTGAATTTCGTCGGAGAAGCTCTATGTCACTAGTACTCACTTCGGTTAATGTCTTTTCGCGAATGTTCTCAAGATACTTACTTTGAGCAAAACTGAACGTGAAGATTTTGAAATCGAACATAGCCTCTCACATGCTTTTGAGTTTTGAGAGCAACACTTTCAACCTAAGTAGCAAACAATGTAGCGATAAAATTCATATTTGTAGTCAAGCTTTAGTTAAAGAGATAAGTTTGAGTTAGCCATACAAAGCAGTTTATAAATATTAGCAATTTTAAAAGAAAAAATATAATTGTTTACACAAAAATTATATCATTAATAATACAAAAAAACATTTTCACATTTTTTAAAATAAATTTTAATAAATCTTACATTTTATAGTATCAAATATTACTCATAATATATTACTCATAATATATTAAAATTTGTTAAAAACATTATTTTGTTTATTAAATATATATATATAGGTATATATAGAGATTGTTAATATAATATTTATTTTGTTATTCTGCAAAATATATCTCATCAATATATTTCAAAACTAATTTCATTAATCTACGGGTTTTTGTGAAACAAGAAACACATAGTTACCTTGTTGTTGTGAGAAGAGTGATCAAGAGAGTATTCAAGCATTAACCAATCAGTTTTGACCAAGAAAATTTTGTGAACACCTTCAATATTTTCCTAATTAACATCTTCTAACAAAAATTAACCTAACGAAACATTCATTGTACACATGCTTTTTGGTTGAATAAATTTTAAATCTATTGAAAAGAAAGGGAAAAAAAAACCAACCTAGTAAAATCACAAATATTAACCTAAATATTACTCATATGATTTATTAGCAAATTCAAATTGGTCGTTCTTTTGGCGGGAGAGAGAGACGATGTGCGAAAAAGCGAGAGTGATAGTGAGAATGCTACAAGGATGCAACAGTATGAAGAAGCTCCGTAAGATCCATTCTCATGTCATCATCAATGGTCTCCAACATCATCCTTCCATCTTCAACCACCTCCTCCGCTTCTGCGCCGTCTCCGTCACTGGTTCTTTATCTCACGCTCAACTTCTCTTCGACCATTTCGATTCCGATCCATCAACATCGGATTGGAACTACCTTATTCGTGGCTTCTCCAATTCTTCTTCTCCTCTAAATTCGATTCTCTTCTATAACCGAATGCTTCTCTCCTCTGTTTCACGTCCTGATCTCTTCACTTTCAATTTCGCTCTCAAATCATGTGAGAGGATTAAATCGATTCCGAAATGTTTGGAGATTCACGGTTCGGTTATTCGATCTGGGTTTCTTGATGACGCTATTGTTGCCACTAGTCTCGTTCGTTGTTACTCTGCGAATGGAAGTGTTGAGATTGCATCTAAAGTGTTCGACGAAATGCCTGTTAGAGACTTGGTTTCTTGGAACGTTATGATCTGTTGCTTTTCTCATGTTGGTTTACATAATCAAGCGTTGAGTATGTACAAGCGAATGGGAAATGAAGGTGTGTGTGGTGACTCTTACACGCTCGTTGCTTTGTTATCTTCTTGTGCTCACGTTAGTGCTTTGAATATGGGAGTTATGCTACACAGGATAGCCTGTGATATTCGATGTGAGAGTTGTGTCTTTGTGAGTAATGCTCTTATTGATATGTATGCAAAATGTGGTAGCCTTGAAAATGCTATTGGTGTGTTTAACGGGATGCGAAAAAGAGATGTGTTGACCTGGAACTCAATGATTATTGGGTATGGAGTTCACGGGCATGGCGTAGAGGCCATCTCGTTCTTCAGAAAGATGGTGGCTTCCGGGGTTAGACCCAATGCCATCACATTCCTTGGATTGTTGTTAGGTTGTAGTCATCAAGGTCTAGTTAAAGAAGGAGTTGAGCATTTTGAAATCATGAGTTCACAGTTCCATTTGACTCCGAACGTCAAACACTATGGATGCATGGTGGATCTCTATGGACGAGCAGGTCAGCTAGAAAACTCCCTCGAGATGATATATGCGTCTTCCTGCCATGAGGATCCCGTCTTGTGGAGAACCCTGCTTGGCTCTTGCAAAATCCACAGGAATTTGGAATTAGGAGAAGTAGCCATGAAGAAATTGGTGCAGCTTGAGGCTTTCAATGCAGGGGACTATGTGCTTATGACTTCGATATATTCTGCAGCGAATGATGCGCAAGCTTTTGCTAGTATGAGAAAACTAATAAGAAGCCATGATTTACAGACAGTTCCAGGATGGAGTTGGATTGAGATTGGTGATCAAGTTCACAAATTTGTCGTTGATGACAAAATGCATCCGGAGTCTGCAGTTATTTACTCAGAACTCGGGGAAGTAATCAACCGTGCCATTCTAGCTGGATACAAGCCAGAGGACTCAAACAGAACTGCTCCTACTCTCTCTGATCGGTGTTTAGGATCTGCAGATACATCTCATAGTGAAAAATTGGCTATTGCATATGGATTAATGCGAACTACTGCAGGAACAACTCTCCGAATCACAAAGAATCTGAGAGTTTGCAGAGATTGTCATTCGTTTACAAAATATGTATCAAAAGCATTCAATCGGGAAATTATTGTAAGGGATAGAGTTCGATTTCATCACTTTGCAGATGGTATTTGTTCTTGCAACGACTACTGGTGAAAAAAACTGTTCTTGGTCAGCTTAAAAGGTTTGACTTTTGCTTGTTTTACTGTTTTGGTGTAAGATTCGTGTGCCTTAGGCGAAATGATAGTTATTCACGTGTTATAGTCTCTTGGTGTTTTGTTAAGTACGTTAGCTGATAATACGAGGTTTCCACAATATTTTCTATTTGTTCTATTTTTCTGATTCTTTGTTAATATGATCTCCATCTTCTTTTGCAGAATTTTTACCACAAGATTCCTTAAAAGGAAAAGTGAGAGAGAGAAGAGATGAGACAATCATTGACACAGGTATCACATTGCTAATACATTTGGCTTCTGTAGCTATCTTTTAGTGTGGAAATCCCAACTTATGTTTTTTGGCTGCTGTTGGAAGCTGTTGGGTCTGATTAATGCTTGTGAATCATATCTAACTTTTTACCTTGTCAATGTTATCGGTTTTCCCCATAGTATCTCAATCCATCAGTGGCTGTGATTGATATTGTGGAGTCATATATCTAGTCTGACAAATGGTTTACCTTGATTTTATAATGTTTGAACACTGTTTTGTGATTGGCAGAGGTCGTGCTTATGGTCTGGAACAAGAATATAACAGAGACACGAAAATCAACCAAAGAAAAAGAAGAATCCAAACCCCAGAAATAGCAGAGACTTGAGAGCATTCTTTGGTGCAACACTTGAAGAGAAGAACCGAAGCTGAGTACCAGTGATAGAGAGCATTAAAATTATTAGCCAGAGGGTCCTAGTTGGGTAGTGAATATGTTATATTGAACATTAAAATGAACTTTTAGCTAGATTGTGAACAAAAGAGTGTGATTGGTGTTGTTACAAAGTGTATAGATCATGAAGGGGTAAGAGGGAGAGGAGAGTTGAGGATAAAATGTTTAAACAGAGTAAGAGCAGCCTTAGGTTTGTAAAGAGGAACTTCATGACCAGCTCCTCTCACTGTGGCAAACCTAAAATTCCCTCTGTATTCCTCTGTGAAACCTCCCACCTGTCCTTCACTAAACCACGGAAGCCATTCCGTAACAGCCGTTAGATTCATCATCTTCAGTGCGTACATTGTAACTGTCACCGAAATCACCGCATCCGTGTCTCCACTGAACATAGTGACCGGCGTAACTCTCACCAGCGATGTAAAAATCTCTTCCTTTATATTCCGGAAACCTCTCCAGCCATTTCACCAAGAAAACGTAGTTATCAGCTGCTGTTTTCATGTCCCCGGGATTCTCCATATCCGTTGTTGTGTTCGTGTATGAGAATCCCGTTCCTGCCGGAGATTCTAAGAATAACATGTTCGCCACTGCCAATGTGAATAAGCAGAAACGGGCTTTTAGCTAAAAACCCGTATATAGAGAAGCAAAAGAAGTATTATCCAAAAAAGAAGATAAACTAAACATTCTATTAGAAGAAGGTTTGTACCGTTGTTCCATGAATAAGGATTGGTATAGAGTGTTTTGTTGTCGCTATGTACGCGGAATGGACCAAGCTCTTGAAATGCCCCATACAGAGAGGAGCAGCCCGGTCCTGCATTTTTAAAACATACTTATATAATGTTTATGTTTAATGGACAAAATATAATTCATCAATTTTGTGAGTTAGCTTGTCTGTTTTCTCAATGAATAGGAAAACGAAAAAAGCAAAACATTTTATAGAACTAGAGACATGGTAGTAGATACATACCTCCGTTTAGCCATAGAACAAGGGGTGATGAGTTTTTGGTATTGGTGGCTTCCACGAAATAATAGTACAAGGATCGACCTGCTGACTCATTCACGGTCACATAACCGCCATATTGCTTAAAATTAACTGAAGGCTGTCCGGGAAGATTCTCAATTAGATCTCTTTCCTTTTGCTCTTGTTGGTTAACACCGCTTATGTTTTGGAGCGACAAAGACACGCTTAAACGACGAATCGCATTTAAGTGGCTTGTGTCTATTGACGAACCAATCCCTCGCTTTGATCGGTATAGACGGTTTCTAACATGTGATTGGCTGGTGCAATGGGTTTGTGATGCATGCAAAAAGAAAAGGAAGAGACAAGTGGTTATAGACCAGTCTTGTAGTTTTCCCATTCTATTTTGTTTGGATCGTTATGAAAGAAAGCATAATGAAGTTTTTTAAAAAATAAATTATTGCGATTTACGGTTAATTTTTTGGTTTTTAAAAGTTTATTTGATCACCTATTTTAAAACCTTTTTAACAATTTAACAATTAATTTGCTTCTGTAAATACTCTGAACCAACTTAAGTTTTTCCAACATTTGTAAACCAAAATAAACGATTTCAGAGAATTAGCTTTTCTAAAATTTAGAAAAAAGAAAAAGAATAAGTTTTTTTTCTGTTTGAACGAATTCTTGATTTGGAAGAGAGAAAAACAACCATATTTTATACTTTTTCATGAATAAGAAAAAAATGAAAAGTATAGTTAACCCACAAAAACTTATAATTTCACCTACAGAAAAGAAATTGATTCTTTATGAAAAACTATAAATCTTTATTACTGAAGGAAGAAGAGAGCTTGGTTTTGAGGAGTCTAACTTAAAACCAAAGCGTCTCTCACAACTAAGACAGCAAAATCGACTGCACTTAAATCAGTCAAGATTTATATTACTAGTACAAAAATCATTGTTGTAACTTTAGTTTAGACTACTACTATATATTCAGGATCTGTATGTAACTATCTATATATGACTGTGTATATCATGCTTCTTCGTAAAGTATATTCATGACCATTTATTATGTTGTTAATAAAATTTAATAATTCAATTTAGATCGGAGGTTAAACATGCTTATCATATTGTTTAACAGCCATCGACTAAGATTTGAAATCTTTAACGTGAACCAGCTCCGATGGCGATTCCACAAAGAAACAAGCGCAAAGCAAGATCCTCGCCGGAACGGCTAACACAACCGCCGGAACTACCACACAACTCCGACGTTCCTTCTTCTTCGTCTTCTTCTGCCGCTGATAATTTCTTTTCTTGGTCGACGAAACAGTTTGCTTTCCCGCCAGGTTATAGATTTGTACCAAAGGACCAAGAACTCATCTTTCATTACTTGAAACCCTTTTCGCAAGGCAATAAATGCTCATTGCTCAATGTTCCTATCCATCGTGTGAACATCTACGAGTCAAATCCACAACATCTTTCAGGTTTGTCTCCGTCAATGGCTCTGTTCTTTATTCTCTAATCGTGGTTTATGTATATAAATGGCTCTGTTCTTTTGAATTCAATACAGAGAAATATGAGAAGGGTAATGATAAAGATTGGTTCTATATATCGGAGAGGACCAAGACCGGTAAGGCTGGAAGAAGTAATAAACGTGTCGACAATGGAGGATATTGGAGCGCAACTGTAGCTGCCCAAAAGATCAACGCTGGAAATGGCATAGTCGGCTACAAGACTTCACTAGAGTACTATGTTGGGAAACAATCAAATAGTGTCAAAGGGGATTGGTTAATGCAAGAGTACTGGTTTGAGTCTTCTGATGATAACAACAACGAGAAGGTGAGGGTAAGTGTCTTTACTTGGATTCCAAGTTATTAGGATTCGTGACTTTTGGATTTATTGTGTTTTGTTTTGGTTGGTGTGTATAGGTGGATCATGCTTTGTGCAAGATTTATCTGACTCCAGCGGCAGCAAAGAAGAAGAAAGCTGAGGAAGCAGAGAATGAGAAGCTGAAGAAAGAAGAAGACGTTGAGCAGCTGGATTTGAATCAACCAGACCAATTGCAGCTGCAACAGCCTCATGATATTGTGTATCAACCGCAGTATTGTTTACTTCCAGAACATCATCAGCCGCAGCCTTTTCCTGATAACTTTTCTGAGTTGATCAGCTTTCAACAGCAACCAGTGATGATCCCAGACGATTTTGAAGATTTCTTGGCTGAATTCACTAAACCACATTCACTGGATGGAGATGAAGAATTCAACAATTATGGTTTGTTTGAAGGCTTCTTTGACACAGAAGGAATGATAAAACATTAAACTAACTGATCTCAATCTGCTCATACTTTGTCATTTTGGTTTTTGTTTTCAAACACCAAAAACAAAAAGAAAACTAACTGATCTAGCTTTTGTGCCTTTATGAGTTTTGTTATCAGAAAGAAAACAGAGAGAAGATTTCATTAGTTTTTTTGCTAAAATTTCATTAGTTGCTATCGGCATTGTTTTTCAAAACCAGAGATAATTCTCCCTGTCTTTATTGCTTTTGATGCCTTGATCATATAAAACATTTATACACAATTTGTCCAACATTTTCTTACCGTTTTAAACTAACACATACAAATATAAAACACCGGTGTCTTCTTCTTCTTCATTTCCTCCTCTAAACATTTGTTTAGTTTATAAGCACGCAACAGTGCCACCCCCAAAATTTCTAATTTTTAATATTTTAATGGACTGCCCTCTTTAAGAAATTAATTCTGCCCCCATTAAATGAATCACTTCTCAAAACAGAAAGTTATTTGCAATTTATATTTCCTTACTACAATACAATCAATATCTTTTATTCAATATAATTTGTTCCTTTTCCTTTTCTTAATTGATTTTTGAAGATAGAAAATCAATCTTTATTTATTTGACTAACTACTTTTTCAATTTGTTGAAGTACTAAATAGTTATTAGTTATTACTGATCTTTTATTCTTAATGTAATCAAGTCTTTTTATGGGGGAAAAAGTATTAAAAATTTTCATTTCATAACTATCTTTTATTTTCATATAAAATATTGTTTTCAAAGTTAGTAACTCATAAGATTGTGACATGTGTCAAATCTATTGATCTTAGATTTTGACATTTGTAAAAAGAAAATTTCCTTCTATTAATTTTAAAACTATAAAAAATAATTGTGTGAAATTACAAATTAAAAATTATAAATAAGATAACTAAAAAAGCTATTTAAAAAAGAAATTATAAATAAGATAAATAAAACAAAACTTTATGTATCTTATTAAAAAAATAAAATTAAAAAAACGTTTACTTACTCTAATTTTAAGCTACTAATTATTAAACAAAAAGGACTACTTTTTATTAATGGGATCTATAAATAGGTAGCTCACCATAGCAACTTTTATTCATCCTCGATCAATAAACAAGCTTTTAGAATTCTAGTTTCAGTTTGCTTCAATCACAATTTCACCTTCTTCTTTTCTTTTTTTTGCTAAGAATGGAGCCAACACACAGAGCTTTGCCCGTAGGATTCAGGTTTCGTTCTACAAACTGTGAGATTTCAAACTATTTTTTGAAGAAAAAAGCTTTAGGACAACCCATGAAAGCTCGTACGATACCTGAAGAGTGTCATGATATCTTCTCAAGACATCCGCATGATCTGCCTGGTGAGAATTCGTGGATCTAAACTTTTATAAAGACAATGTCCATCTTTAATCATCCTGTGAAAGAGCCAACTGAATTTTCTTTGTTTCCTTCTTTCAGGTTATCCAAGTGAAGAACATTGGTACTATTTTTGCAGAAAACGTGACAACCAAGTTACTAGTAACTCTCATAATCTCTGGACACCAATCGGAGAAGAAACCAATGTGCTAGATCCAAAGAATAATGATGCATTAGTTGGTATTAAGCGTCGGTTTACTCTTATTGCGCAAGAAGAAGAAGAATCTGATAATATTTGTTTATCTGATGATGAAGAAGCTTTAAAGTATAATTGGTTCATGGATGAAATTAGCCTCCCACAAACAGTAGCGAATACTGATTGGGTTTTATGCCATATTTTTGGCAAGAAGACTAAACCCGAAACTACTGATTTGTCCACAATCGATTCCGAATCCGAATAGACTGCAAAGGTTTTTGATCCTATATGACCTCCAGTTCCTTCTCTGCACCTTAGCTTCTCTTNTTTATATATATATATATATATATATATATATATATATATACATGTTGGTTGGATTGTAAAGAGTTTTGACTAAAAGATCTAAAACATTCTCACTTTTTCACTAATAAGTAACATCTCCAAACTTTTAATACGAGAGTTGGGCCAGTTGCATAGAATTAGCCTCTCTAACACTAATCAAAACATTACAATATCGTTTTACAAAAACATTTCAGCAACAAAGTTCAGAATTCAGGTTCTGTAGACTACTCATAAGTCGATAACCCGAATGTGATTTGACCTGATTAACCGAAATAACGATAACCGGATACCAAGAATACCGGTTTTGTACATTATCGTTACAAGAACCGGATTTATTTAACCCTAAACAAGCGAACGAAGTTTTACACACCACCGTCTTCTTCTTCTTCCGAACGGAGAGTACTAGTTGTTCGCCGACGGCACTAGCTTCTTTTTCTTTCTCACTTTCGGTAAAGTTTCCTGTTTTCCTTCAGAAACGAAGACAAAAAAGTAGAGATTTTTATGAAGATTCATTTTTTTTTTCATTAAATTTAGTGCGCTTTCATCTGCAAAACGTCGATTAAAGGGAGGTCCAGGAATTGAAATTTGTTGATTCGTGTGTCTAGGGTTTAAGGGTCCCTTTCATCTGCAAGTTACGAATTGCAAGTCCACACGTTTATGCAATTGTTGGTGTTAGTCCTATAATTTCAATGTAGCTAGAACTTTTGTAGATATGATAAAAGTTCAGACTTTTGTTCATTAGTCAGTTGAAAAATTGTTTTCTGTGATGGATTCAGCAGCTGCTGAAGAAGATGCAGAGTGAGGAATCTCACGAGCTTACGGATGGAATATCCGAGGAGAAGGAGTCCAAGGAAACGATGAAGAGTCAAAAGGCTGATAGAAAGAAAAAGAAGTTGAAAGAGAAATTGCTTAAGGAAGCTTCGAAAGCTGACAATAGAGGTGTTTGCTACTTAAGTCGTATCCCACCACACATGGATCACGTTAGACTTCGCCATATTCTCGCTCAATATGGAGAACTCGGAAGGATTTATCTTGCACCTGAAGGTGAGGTTTTTTATCCTATCGAGTCCTCGTTTAATGTCAAAAGCACATCTTGGTCATATTAATGTGTTTCTGTATTGAAAAGTTAGCTGATACATTTGTCTATTGCTATTCAGATTCTGAAGCACAAGTGCACCGTAAGCGGGCTGGTGGATTTCGTGGCCAAAGGTTTTCTGAAGGGTACGCTTAAGGATATGTGTTTCCCCCGCTAGTTATTGGCTTTTCCCTTGTCTGTTTGTTGTGTTCAAAACACTTCTCCACATTGATAATTTGGATTCTTTTAATAATAGTTTTCGATATATTATTCTGTTCATTAACTGCAGGTGGGTGGAGTTTGCTAAGAAGAGCGTAGCTAAACGGGTTGCAGATATGCTAAATGGAGAACAAATCGGTATTCCTAATGAATCATATCAGTATGCATAGTCGACAGGTTAAATCTATAAGCTTATATGATTGTTAATGTTTGCTGTTTTCTTTCCTCAGGGGGGAAAAAGAAGTCATCAGTATACTATGATATTTGGAACATCAAATACTTGACCAAATTTAAATGGGATGATCTTACTGAAGAAATCGGTATTGTTAACCGCACAATATCTCTGCTGAAATTCTTGACAATTTTCTATGATATGATCTCTAATCTACAAAGGGATTGCTTTGTGCAGCATACAAAAGTGCAATACGGGAACAGAAATTAAATATGGTTCTTTCTGCTGCAAAGAGGGAGAAAGACTTTTATCTATCTAAAATAGAGAAGTCTCGTGCCATGACCGAGATAGATGCACGAATGGAAAAGGTGCTCACACTTTCTAATATTGTAAATTCAGAAGTACTCTATCTTACTTGTTCGATGTCTGCTTGTCTGAAATTTATAGCTTGTGATCTTTTTATAAACTATAAATCCATTAAGTAAATGCTAACTTTTAGAGTTGGATAATAGGCCTTCTTGTTTGGAGGAATTCAATTCTTCGTTTCTCCCTTTGTAAATCTCACTACTCTAACCAGATGTTTGGTTTGTATTCTTCTGTATTTGCGGTGGGCAGAAACGAAAGATTCAAGAAGAATCGGGTAGCAATGCTGAAGCAGCACCAGTCTTTCCACCTAGGGCGATTTTCCAGTTTAGACAGAAGAAATCAATTGAAAATGAGACATCTCAAAGCAAGCCTGGGCTCTCCACTGATTTCCTAGCATCGGTCAGTACTTTTTTCTTTTATCTTTGAAGAACCAAGAAGATTTTTTATTAGAATTAGAAGCATCACAGGTCGTCTAGATAACAACATATATAGTAGCTGCTTAGCTGGGGTAGATGAATGTCTTAAACCTGAATCGTATTCACATTATAACCTGGTGAACTATTGCATTGCTAGTCCAACTTGAGTTCGTAGACCTCGTTAGTATTCGTATTGGCTCTTATGCATAATCAATCGGTTATATCTTATGCTTAAATGATTATTAATGTCTGCTGGTTAGACTCGTATAGTTAGTATCTGTGTTCAGCTTTTCAACGCAAATATATCATATATGACCTCCGTATCGTATTGGCTGTTCCGGTTTAGAATGACTCATTTACATGCATATGTTATCAAATTTATGGTTTTGTTTATATTCTTTTTTCTGATTCAGGTATTTGGCGGTTCTTAAGGTTAAGAGGCATGTGACGTTGCGAATTGATCATAGCTTGATGGAGAAATCAATGAGCAATTCCATTATGTATGAATGTCAATTAGTTTCTGCAACTCAACAGAGAAAATATTCACATACACTTAGCAATTTGTATACTTTTGTGTTCTCCTTATAAGGTTAGCTATATACTATTGTCAAGAAACATATATGTGAAATTTCCACCACCAAAAAAAAAAAAGATTTAAAAGTGCATCAACATACACATAAGCACATGTTTTATATGAACACATGGATACCAAATGGATTCATCACATGGATAGGAAAAAACAATCTTCTAGACAATCAGGACGGCACCATACTGGTTTTGTGAATAACGAAAGAGAGACTATGTGACATTATTGGTCACCGAGACGACGAGAAGAAAGCAAGGGCTTTGGGAGATGAAGTTCTGCAGTTGCTGCACCATGGCTTGTGGCTGATGAACGGTGAAGCCTGCAACGGAATGAGCCTTCATGCTTTGTAGGAGCACAGATACAGACCGTCTTCCCCAACCGGTTGCTCTGGCTGAGCAGACCAAGGGAGTCCGTGGACCACGACTTCCTCATCGACAATCCCGTCTTGTTTCTGTTCTCACCTTCGTCCTTCACACGGCTAAACGGATTCTTGGTTTTGAGTGAACCTCTGCTGACACTGCTGGTCAGGCTCTTCCTTGGTTTTTCTTCCTCCATGAATCAAATTATGAACTTGGAAATGGAATCTAAGATAAGAGATATGACTATAAAGAAAAGTCTACACGTGAAACTGGGATCAGATAGAAATTAAGAATCCACCAAATATTTACTTGTAGGCAATGAGGTGGTCTATATAGACATAAAAATGTCAAAGACGTGACCGCTACCAAGTTTGTATATAATATTATGTCAGAAGCTCATGAACACGTCGTGGATGTTTACAAGGTCAATTCATGCGTCTCTACTCTCTGGTATTCTTCCTTAAAGATGGCGCTCTGGTTTAAACGCAGTCAATTTTTACAGAGTCAATAATAGAGAAAAGCAACCACAAGATTCCAGAAGAGAAAACAGTGAAATATCCTTTTCATAACATAAAATAAGGTTTTGCATAACAATCATAAAAGTCATGTCCCACGTTTTTTTATTTATAGAGACATTAGTAGACGAGAGCAAACTCTAAGCGTCCCTCTTATCATCAGGACAACAATCCACTTCAAGATGATCTTTAACCAGGAGGCCAGTTCATTTGGCGTCCTCCAATGAGATGAACATGAATGTGATACACCGATTGACCTACAAAAACCACAAGAATGTGAGAAGCATCAATCATGAGGTCCCTTTATTTCTTCAGGTGTTGAATTTCTGAATAGGCTAACTGAAGAAGTGGAACTATATATAAATACATACAGCCTTGAGGACCATCATTGATAACAATTCTGAAACCCTCTGCTAGGCCTTCTTGTTTTGCTACAAGCTTGGCAGTGTAGAGAAGGCGGCCCAAGATGTCGATGTGCCTTTCCTCAGCCTGCGGTAGCAGAACCAAACATTATTTAGCTTGTGTTTCAAAATGGGATCGAGTTCAACAATTGCCATGGTTTTAGCAGTTCATTTATTTGATTGCTGTCTGGATTTTGTTTCAGTGATAGGTACCTTAGAGAGGCCAGTTAGGCCATCCCTCACTTTTGGAATAAGGAGGATGTGAACAGGACCCTGGGGCGTTATGTCCCTAAAAGCTAAGACCTGCAAAATCATGCAACATGATTTGAGTAAACATGCTAGGAACAGTAGTTCTAATGAAGTGTGTACAACTAACTACTGACAAGTTTTAAAGTGGTAGGGATATTAAGAAACTAATTTCAGTTGTTAACACAAGACATTTCAATTTAGAAAATTTAACCAATGGCAGAAGAAACTAAAACATAGTAAAGCGGAGGCCATCTTAATATATGAAATTCACAGAATGCTTATGTCTCGTAGTCACAGTGCTTTAAAATGGAAAGAAGATTGAGGTAACTTGAGAGTATTGCATAACTACATGTTCCAGATGCAACAGAGGAGACACTTGTATAAAAAAGGTTATAGAACTAAAAAGTACCTTGTCATCCTCAAAAACCACGGTGGATGGAATCTCTTTGCTGATGATCTTGTCAAATCTGCAGCATATTCCAGCATAAGCTAAATAAATGTTAACAATTGTTTTAACAGAACAAAACAATTCAAATCTTCCAGGAGATATAATAGTACAATAGTTCCCTAATAGAAGGAACCTAAAATCTTGAAATTCTATCTAACAGCAGAGAAAAATCTCAGTTTCACTATATATAACTAAAATCTACATATAGGCTATGGAAATCAACAAACATAGACAAAGACTAAAAGAGCTTCTTCTCACAAACTCTAAGTCACTACACCCAAACTAAAGTATTGCACGTTCAATACGGAGTACTCATCAATCGTTACAGAGTTAACCGAAAGAACCAATTTCACAACTACTACATCGCAGAGGACAGCCATTACATTTGTTTTGTCCTTACAAATTTTCAGCTACACAAGCAGGAACAATAAAGCTACAACTAGATCCAAAGTCAAATAGAAATTCATTTCATTCAAAGAGTCAACCCAAACAAATCACAGTGATCTACATACAAAGAGAAAGAATCAACAATAGAAGGAAGATCGAAAGAGGAGGAGAGAAAGATGTAAAAAGGCATACATGGTGGGAGAATCGGAAGGAGTGGCGGCGAGAGCAGCTTCTTTCTCGGAAGCCATGACGGCGGAGGCAGGTGAGAAATGAGATGATAGAATCGAAACACGGTGGCTCATTAACACAAATTAAACCCTAAATTCGTAGACGGCACAAACAACTTCACCCGCCAATCTCTTTCTTCCAACCAATGATATCTTGCCACGTCATACCCTTATTTTTCCGTTGTCTGAACCTCTTTCTTCTTTATGGGCTTACTACTAGCCCACCAAAGACCAAACCCATTTCTTTATTGCCTAATCAAAATTATTGTCTTCATCCACAATTAACCCACAAAGTACTAGATAATACTAGTAAACGTCTGTTCATTCACTACAAACTCTTAACTAAATAAGTAAAAGCCAACAAAATAAGGAAAAAGGAGACAAGAAGTGAAAAAAAGTGATGGCGAGTAGGTTTGGTATCATTGGATTCTACATGGACCCCGTTGCATATGCTTAATGCTCAGAGTTAATTATAGTCATGGATAACACAAACACATCATTAAGACACAAAGTAGAGTTGTATTATCTAAGAATTAAGTAAGAAATGCTTTACAGCTTACGAAAATTAGTTTATAACTAAAGTGATTGGTATCTAATTAAAGTCAAATGCATCTCTCATTATAGTACAGAGTACTCTCTTGTTATACCACAAACAGAAAGTAAAAGTGCGATTATGATGTTTGAACCATCTATTCATGTTAACGTGACCTGAAATATCACATGCTCTGCTTAGCCTTTTTTGTCACTTTAGTGAGGCTAGGATATTAAATTCTTGGAATTTAATTAAGAAAATTCCTTAACATTAAAGTATTATAATTCTAGAGAGACCCACTCTACTGGTCTTTAATGATAATTTGTCCAATTGTTCTATTTATTTGTCCAAACATGATAAAATGCGTGATGAGTTATTGAATTAAACAACCATGGACCACGAAAATTGATAAATATCAACCTAACTAATTGTTTAATTCATTCAATCTTAATATGAAAAGAGATGGATAAATTTTAGCAAAAACATTAGTGTATAAGTGATTATTATGCCATACGAATTGATGAAATGAAACTGTAACGAAAAAACTTGTTGCTATTATTGTCATTCGAAGAAGATTATGCTCCAAAAAACTGTATTCGAATCTTAGAGACTCCGGTCATGATAAAAAGATTCGTGAACTTCGACTAGGAAAAAAGAAATTAATGTAATTCGAAAACAATTGTAACTTATAGTACTAATTATATACTAGCTATATATGTAACTCGTGAATCGTGATGTTAACGCATTTGATAGCTCTTAGGAGGAAAACTAATTTGAGTTTGACCTTTCAACTAAAAACATAGATTCCACCAAATGTAGTACTCATGACTACACGCCAAATGTTACAGTATCTCTCACCACTCTCCAAGATGGTCTAATACAATAATGTTTGTAACTTTGGATAAGCTTTTGCATATTATTGATTGGTTAGTTAAGAAATTGAGATATCCTAATTTTAGTAATGGATCTAAAAATGTAGTATTACAGGTTGTAAAAGGATTGGACACATATATCCACTGTTTTTCTTGAATTTTGTATCTGATTCTTTTTATACATTTTGTTAAAAAATTAGTATTTGTAGCTTAGAGTCATATAACATGTATCTCTACATTAACTCTTTATCATATATTGGATTTGAAAGTTTAGTTTCTTAGATAGTTTGCTTAAGATTGAGAAGAAATAATAATGGTTGTTAAAGGAACATAATTAGATCCACACGAAAAGCTAAACTAGAAAACACAAAATCAATAATGTGAAAAAGAGAAAAAGAAGAGAAATCCAGTGGAGCCAAAGGGTCGGTCGGGCCCCGACGACAACTCGCGCCAGAGCGTGTGGTTCAAACACCATGTAACAGCGCGTGGTCACTTTTTTTCATCCCAGCAAACAAAAGACGAGACCAGGCATTGACAACAAATTATAATCGTTTTCTTCTTTCTCTTTTTGCACTCTTTGGGTTTTCTAACGATGATGGCGTGAAAGAAAGAGAGAGAGAGAACAAGCAGTGTTCAAGAAGAGAGAGAGAGAGGAACAAAAGTGTCTCTTTTTTCTTCTCTGCATTGCCCATTTATCCTGTCGTCTTTGACGCTTTTGTAAAAGCTAAAAAAGAAAAAAGATGCCAAACGACGACGAAGACTAGAGAGAGATAGACTAAAGAACCAGTTGTCTTTATTCTTCTTCTTCCTTCTTCCTTCTTCACTCTTGAGATTCTCTGTTTCTTGGTCTTGAGTTTATCCGTAAGTTTGTTTGTGTTTTTCTTGAGTTGATTGATTCTACTTTCATTTCTCCTGATTTTTGTCGTATACTGTTTCATGACATCAATGTTTGGTTACATGAGTTAGAAATTCTCCACTTTTTTAAAAATATATATAAAATGTTTGTTCTGTTTTTTTAACTGCCCTTTGATGTTCTGATTCTTTCTCATTTAGTGTAATCGATAGTATAATGCATTTCTTGTTCTGCCTTAAATCTTTTCCTATGAACTAGATTAGAGCTAATCTAGTAATCTTCCTTCCAATTCAAATCATCTAATGATTTTTTGATTTGCTCTTTGTTTATTGTTGTTGAAACAGATAAAGATCCGGAGATAAAATGACGAAAGTGTGTCCTGAAATAGAAGGGACATTATCTTTATCAGTGGTTCCAGTATCAGTAGATGTGAGCTTTGCTTCTGATCACTTTCCAACATATAAATTAGGACCTGATAATCAGATAGTAGAGGAACCAAAGGAAGATGAAAAAGGTCCATCTGTGAAGGAGACTGTCGAGAAAGAGAGCGAGTTGTTGTCTGATCAGCACAAGCGGCTTTCGGTCCGTGACCTCGCTAGTAAATTCGACAAGAATCTTGCTGCAGCTGTTAGTTTGGCTAATGAGGTTACTTTCTACAATTCTTGATTTCATATAACAATTCTCACTCTCTCTTTTTGTTGAAATATATTCTTGGAAACTCTCTTTTAGGCTAAGTTAAGAGAGGTGGCTTCTTTGGAGGGACATGTTATGTTGAAGAAGCTAAGGGATGCTTTAGAATACATGAGAGGACGCACGGATGGGCAAAACAAACAGGATGTGGAGACAGCTATCTCCATGGTTAAGATTTAAGATTGATTTAGTCAGATTTTAAGATAAGGTTCCTTGTTCACTCTGAAACTAATGTTTTTATGTGACTTGTGTCAAAACTGTGATGTATGAGAATAGGTGGAAGCTCTAGCTGTGAAGTTAACTCAGAATGAAGGTGAATTGATTCAGGAGAAGTTTGAAGTGAAGAAACTAGGAAACTTCCTCAAGCAGGTCTCGCTTCTATAGTATAGATTGATATTGATGCCGAAAATGTTCTGTTTTCGCTTGCTTACATTTCCAACAGTAACAACTACAAAGGAAGCTGATTATTGTTACTCTCATATTGACAGACTTCAGAAGATGCAAAGAAACTGGTAAATCAAGAAAAGTCATTCTCTTGTGCTGAGATCGAAACTGCAAGGGCCGTTGTGCTGAGACTTGGAGAGGCTTTTGAAGAACAAGAACGGATTTCTGAAGCTTCTAGAGCTCAGGGGCCGGTTAGTATTATTTTCTAGTCTAGATTTATAGTTAGTAGTAAAGTTTTCTAGTGAACTCAAGTTTTCAATTCTTAGGATGTGGAGAAATTGGTTGAGGAAGTTCAAGAGGCTAGGCAAATCAAACGGATGCATCACCCAACAAAGGTACTACATCAATTCATTGCACTTTAACTTCATAATTTGATGTGCCACGTTAAAAGTTACTACTGCATATGTTGTAATTTCAGGTGATGGGCATGCAACACGAGCTTCATGGTTTAAGGAATCGAATCCAAGAGAAGTATATGAATTCTGTTAAACTTCATAAAGAGGTATGTCTTTGTGAGCATTTAGTTCTCTTCGTCTTCGCTAGAGTTGGACTGTGCTCACTTCTTTGTTCTTGCCTTTATCAAACATTTCAAGATAGCAATAATCAAGAGAGTTGAGGAATCCAAGTCTTGTCCATTTGTTCTTGAAGGCAAACAAAGTCTCGGCTCTTGCTTAAGAATCCGTGTCAATGCTCAAGACAATGCTCCAGATCTTTCCAACTGTTCTATTCAGTGGTATCGTGCAGCATGTGAAACTAGTCGCAGGGAAGCTATATCTGGTAAATGGACCTATCTGTTTGTTTGCTTCATCATTTGGTTTTTAGTAAATGAATTTTAGCTTGAGCAGTTCATATTCTTGCTCTTAGGTGCCATCCAATCGATGTATGCTCCAGAACCATTTGATGTTGGGAGGATATTACAGGCAGACATTCTTTCAAATGGTCAAAAGTTCACAGTTACAACCGATGATCCAGTTGATCCTGGTTGGTATTACGGAAACTTTAGACGATACAAAGATTTTTAAGTGGACTATAAGTGAATGTTTGGCTTACTGAAATGCAGATTCTGGCTTGCCATCCCGCGTAGAGTCGCTGATGCGAAAGTCTAACAGTGAATTCAGTGTATGTTACAACGTTCTTCAAGATTTTCAGAACTTATTCTTGTTTTCTTGGAAATGTTTGCATTGAGTTCATGTTCTCAAACTCTTCTTCAGGTGGTTATATCGCAGATGAATGGACAAGACTATGCATCTCGATCGCACGTTTTTACCGTTGGAAAGACGAGGATAAAGCTGTCTCGAGGATGGATCACAAAGGCGAGAGAATTATATTCGACATCCATGCAGGTATCTAGAGACTCTTTCTTCATTCTATTTAACAGAAACATCTCTTTGACATTCAATGAAAAACATTTATTACAAGTTTTTTGGTATGATAATTATTCAGCTCTGTGGAGTTAGAGGCAATATTAAGGCTCCTACCAAGGCAGTGTTCTGGCAACCAAGAAAGAGTCTAACTTTCATACTAACCTTTGAGTCAGAACACGAACGTAACGCAGCCATAGCCCTTGCTCGAAAATACGCTTTCGATTGCAGTGTAAGCAAAAGTAGTCAAAATGTCGCCTTTCTCAGACTCTGCAAATCACTATGGTTTTGCACTTTATACAGTTTTAAGACTGCAGGTTTACATAACAGGCTTGCTTAAATCTGCAGGTTACACTGCTTGGTCCAGATGATTAAGTGAAGAAGACAATGTCATTAACGAACCACCTGATATTTTTTCCCCTGACGCCGGATTTTCTTGTTCTGTGTGTTTGTGTGCGGCTACTTTTTGTTTATTTTTCGCACTGGTTCAAAGAAGGAAGGTGCAAGTTTGGGTTCTCTACTGATGATCATACAATGTTGCTGCGTAGAGTTTTATTATAGGCAGCAGACTTCTTTTTTTTTCTTTTCTTTTGCTTGATCATTTGTTTGGTTTGGTTTGTTTGATTGTTTTATTTTTTTATTCAACATTGTTAATCAGCTTATGAGTGTGAGATCAAAACCCAAAGCGGTTTCTGGTTTGTATCTGTTACCATTGTTTCATCATTTTACCTGCTTCTGAGAATTTCCCTCTTTTATTATCAGTAAATGAGTAATCTGTATATAAAATAGATTGTACATGTGTTTGAATAATTATGAACAAGAATTCTCTAACTATTACTAGATACGATGATCAAACAAAGGGAGATCAATGAGGTTGAGTGGTGGCATGATCCAGATATTCTCATAAGGGTTCTGTTTTTTCCACTTGAAGCAAACCTCACTCTCTTCATCAACCTTATAATATATGCAAGTCCTCTTGAATCCATGGAACACAGAGAGACACAAACAGTTCCATATTCCACTCTGCTTCTGCTGCTCGGCTCTGGATTCAGAAGACAAAGCGCTTGCGTAGATCGTCAAGCCTCCCAGTGTTTTCCTCTCAGCCCATTCAAAGCTAGTAAGGTCAAGTTTAAGCACTGTTGGGTTCATGTGTCTGTACATATAAATGAGAAAGATCTCTCCTTGGTGTTCTGTCATAAAGCATCCGTTGCTTCCAGGACGTTTAGGAGGTCTCCCAGGAAGAACATTCCAATAATTCAAAGATGGGTCAAAGAGAGCTAAGCATCCGGTGTTTGTGAGGCAGTAGAAGACACCATTGGAGAAGACAATCTGCTCGAAAGTGTTGAAGTTTCGCTGTAACCGATTCTTGAACACAGATGTTTTCCACTCTTTAGCATTAGCAAAATATGTCTTGATGGTGATGTAATTCCAAGTGACAGAAGTGACAGTGAACAAGAGACAACTAGTTGATGTAGGAGCACAAGAGAAAGCCATTCTTTGATCATATGCCATCCAAAGCGTAGGCATGGGTACGCAATCACGAGTAAAGGGATTGAAGAAAAGGAGTTGATAAGAATTGGGATTGTACATGAGTAACCAACCATCTTTGGAGTAACAAACTCGAAAACCGGATAACTCAGGGAAGTGAAGATTGCAGTTTTTCTGCATTGATGGGTCATAAAGTTCATAGGAATCGTCTGTTTTGGAGAAGTAAATAAGCCAAGGAGATGTATGTATCACTCGAAGAGAAACACAAGCTTCGTGCCATGTTTTGCAGACAGCAGAAGCACGGATGTTATCTTTCAACGGGAGACGAGAAATTACCAGTTGTAAGAGATCACAAGGAAGGTTTATGAAAGTTTGATACTTTTCTTTTTCCTTGCTACTCTGTTTCTTCCTTTTCGTCTTCTTCTTCTTCTTCGACCTGTAAAAGTAAAACCCAAAGTCTCAAAATCTCAAAGCTACAAATCATATTTTTAAGCCGAATTTGAAATTTTTGAAAACTCAAGATCCAAGCTTTGACCTTCTTCTGGTAACCATGGTGAAGAATGGGAGATTAAGGATTAGGTTTTGGGGTCCGACGAAGTCGTAACGGGAAAGAAGCACAAGATATCGGAGAAGAGTCTCCTGGCCGTTAGATTAGGACGACGACGACTGATCCAACGGTGATCTGTGATCGTTCTCTTGGTCTCTTCGCCGTTGAATTTTCAGATTAGTCATAAGCAAATCATCCAAAGAGGACCGGTTCGGTTTTATACGGTCTTAAAGTTATTAAATTATACTATTAATTACGATGATCTAAACGGCGTCGTATCAAATCCATCTCATATGCTTACGATAACGTCCCATTGCCAAGCTGGTTCTTTCACTCTTCAGGAGAAAGAGAGAGAGAGAGAGAGAGAGAGAGAGAGTTATCAGAGATAGCAAAAATGGAGGCTTTGGTTTGCCGGAAATTGGGAGATCCAACTGCGACGAATCCAGGTAGTCCAGAATCTCCGGTAGAAGTAAGCAAGACTCATCCGATCCCGTCTTTGAATTCAGACACGTCGGTGAGAGTCAGAGTTATTGCTACGAGCTTGAATTACGCAAATTACCTTCAGATTCTCGGGAAATACCAGGAGAAACCTCCGTTACCTTTCATTCCGGGCTCTGATTACTCCGGAATCGTCGACGCGATTGGTCCCGCCGTCACCAAATTCCGCGTTGGAGATCGTGTCTGTTCTTTCGCCGATCTCGGTTCCTTCGCTCAGTTTATCGTCGCTGATCAATCTCGTTTGTTCCTTGTACCGGAAAGATGTGACATGGTTGCTGCAGCTGCGCTTCCTGTTGCGTTTGGGACTTCTCATGTAGCACTTGTTCATAGAGCTCGTTTAACATCTGGTCAGGTAAAAAAATCTCATCTTTTTTATTCAGTTTTTTTGCTTGATGTGAATTTGAGTTTATAAAGGTTGAGACTTGATAGATTTTTCATTGGTTTTGATGCAGGTCTTATTGGTTCTAGGTGCTGCTGGTGGCGTTGGCCTTGCAGCTGTTCAAATCGGTAAGGTTTGTGGAGCCATTGTCATTGCAGTTGCTAGGTAATATACTTGTTTAGACTCATTTCACTTTTGGCTTCCATGATATCGGTTCTGGTTTTTGAATCTCTTACTTTTTTGGTAGAGGAACTGAGAAGATTCAACTGTTGAAGTCAATGGGAGTGGATCATGTTGTTGATCTAGGCACTGAGAATGTTATTTCAAGTGTGAAAGAGTTTATCAAGACAAGAAAGCTTAAAGGAGTTGATGTTCTGTATGATCCTGTTGGAGGGAAACTAACCAAGGAGTCCATGAAAGTTCTGAAATGGGGAGCCCAGATTCTGGTGATAGGTTTCGCCAGCGGCGAAATACCTGTCATTCCTGCTAATATAGCACTTGTTAAGGTAAACAAATGGTTTGTGTTGTATTATAGAGAAGAAGAAGCTTTTCACTTGAGAGAATCAAATCTTCATAAGTTGTAGTAACCAATTGGTGCAGAACTGGACGGTTCATGGTCTTTACTGGGGTAGCTACAGGATCCATCAGCCCAATGTCCTTGAAGATTCCATCAAAGAGTTATTGTCATGGCTTTCCCGAGGATTGATCACTATTCACATCTCTCATACCTATAGCCTCTCCCAGGTGAAAACATTAACTCATCTTCATGACATCAAAACTCAAAACATGTAATTAAACACTTACCGTTTTGATTACAGGCCAATCTTGCATTCGGGGACCTCAAAGACAGGAAGGCAATTGGAAAAGTGATGATTGCTCTCGACCACAAGACTGCCCTGTCTTCAAAACTATAGACTCTTTATGGCCGTAGGAGAAAACAGCTTATGTATTCTAGAAATAAGGTTATTGCAATGGCCATGTAAGCTGAACCATCTTGCATTTATATCTGGCATATAATCCACATTCTGATTTGAAATTTCAATAAACGTTATCGAATTGCAGTTTGATTTTCTCTAGAAATTAGTGTAGTTATAAATCCTTTTTGTATATACATTGTTCCAATCAAGAATACATTTTCCTTCAATCAAGTAAAGCTTGCATCCTCCTCCAGCTCCCTGGCCTTGAACTTCTCTTTTACCCTCAACAACATTGTTGTCATGATCAAGAACCAGACAGAGTTTACATCCAAATAGTTGCATGTGGTTTACTGCCCATACCAGTGGACTCACGCTATCAATTTCCTTGGAAACGTCTGTGAACTTTGCAATGTCTTCTTCATCGATAGCAGAAGCAAGGTCCTGTTCATGAGAATAAATGTACAACACTTAACATACTTTATGTAAGCTACTCCCCAATTTCTTACAACACCAGAGTTTAAACTTTACCGCTAAGAACTTGCATTCCCGTGTTCCTGAAAAAGTCGGATCCAGATCCTGCAAGAAAGTACAAGTTAGAACACATGTCATAGTTACTCAAAGGACCACGCCAGGATGCTGATGTTAAGGCTGTTTGCTGTGGAAGAAGAAGAACCTGATATTTCTCCAGTGCATTAGTGATGGAAACAACATCAGCTTTGCATAAGTGGCACATGCCAGCAGTGAGAAGATGGCCTTTAACTCCATACTTAAGCAACTTATTGTTGAGTGAATGGCGTGCCTGTGTCTTCATAAATCTGGATTGCCTTCTCATACCTATCAAAGATACAACAGCAAGCCTATTATCAATCAATCAATCCGCCCCAAAGTAGAGAAGGGGCTATAATCCATGTGCTCATGTGTAGAGAACAACAACATTATTCCAAACAATGTCAAATTTGTGGTTTGAAAATTCGATTTTAACATGGTCCCATCTCAGTACTGTAAGTACGTCAATACCAGAGGATGAGAAAGCCAAAAAAAGGTCAGGTGCCGAAAATCTTACTGCTCTAGCTGGGAAGCATATTGTGCAACCTTTAGATTGCACTGGTTTGCAGAGGTGGTCACTTCTTCTATTTGAAAGAATTCAGCTGCCGTTTCATAGTAAGCAATAGCTTGCTCGAACATCTCATCAGATTCATAATACTCAGCAATTTCCTGTCAAAAGTAAATGACAATGTACACATTAGTACAAATACAGAAAGTCAGTACCAAGCTTACTATATATACTGTAGAAAAAAAGAAACAAATCCGACAGGATCCAACATGCATAAACAACACGAACCATGGAGAAGATGCTGAAGAAGTGCCTCCCCCTCAATAAAACTATCTTCTCACTATCCGTACTAAAAGAGTAACAGTATCTAATTCATACTCAAAAGAGACATGTAGTACATTGTAATATCTTGCAGCCATGTTGAGCCTTACTATCTATCTCACAAAATATATTCGCCGCTCTCTCTAGACAAGATGCAGCCTCTGCATATAATAAGGTCATGGTTATATTTGGACGCGATAAACATGCATAGCGAAAGGAAAACACACAAGAGTTGATAATCAGTCCTGTAGTACATATATGTCAATTAAAATCTAAAAAGCTGTTGCTACATGATCCATACATTCGTCCATTATCATATATGTGTTTGCCAAAGAATTTGCCTTTAAGTGACAATCGGCAAGTTTTAGATAAGCTATTCCAGCTTGATCCCCTGAAGAATCACAAATCAAACACATAAGCAAGAAGATACTTATCAATGACTTTACTATAAGGCCAAAAACCATCATTATCGAGTAATCTAAATGTTGAGTATCCAATTTATAATTCCCACATATCAAAGAGGCCTAAAATCAACTTCTCACAACACCATGGAAGGATCACCACAATTGCTAAACCAAAGATCAATCAAAAGTCTCAAGTTTCACCTTTTCTTCCTCATCATCATCACAAATCAATCAGATGAAACAAAAATCAAGGCCGGCTGATTATTATTTATGGAAATTACATGATTTGGCAAGCTTATAGGAATCACGTGCTTTCTCGAGCAGATCAGCAGCATCCTCGTACTTAGTGTCGAATCTTCTCCGTCTGTTAAGCTTCTTCTCAGCTTTCTTCTGAAAGTAGTAGCAACTGCTTGAAGAAGAGAAAGTGATATCAAACAACAACAAGAGTTGGCGGCGAGCGATGGTAGCTGAAGCGGCTCGCGTGATGGTTCTCTGTTTTGAGTATTGCAGAGTTCCGATGAATGAGAGATGGGCTTCGTGTCTCCTTTTGGGCCTGAAACAGCTGCAGTGTTGTTGTGAGAGATTGAAGTCTCTGCTTGAGTTGGAGACTCTTGTTGTTTGATATCTTATCAAGTTCCTCAGCTCTATGAAAAGTGGGTAAAAAAAACCCTCACCTTTTACAAAAAACATGTACAAAACCCTCAACTTTTTTGGTGGGTTTTTAAACCCTTCCCTTTTTTTCTTTGATAACTCAATGCCCAGACCACACAGTGATCTAACTAGTCTACTGGGGCTAAGCCCGCGACCAGAGATTTTTAAGCATCCATTTAAGGGATTTTTTGGTGGGTTTTTAAACCCTTCCCTTTTAAAAAATAATAAAATAACACTTACTATTATTAAACCAACTAAACTATTATATTAAAACATAAAATAAAACAAGTTAGTTTGTAATTTATACTTTCCAAATTGGAGTTTTTGATATTTTTTCAGAATTTAGTTGTTGTTTTTTGACGATATAAAAAAATAAGTTTCAATTAGAATTTGTTATGTAAACTAAAATCAATTTATAGCTTAGCACATTTTATTTTATTTTACTTCATATGTTTTCTAACTTTTGAAGTTTTGGATTTAAAATGAAGAAAATTATTAACATAATTTTGTTCTAAAGTTGTGTGACTGAACAAAAAAAAAATTCTTAATATTTCTTTTCTTCTTGAACATATAAAACAAAGGTTTCGCATTACCAAAAAATTTCAGAATAAGAATTATTCAGCCTATCTTATCGTATTTCCAAAAAAGATCTCGAGAAGATCTCGGAGAATCTTAACAACAAATGAAAAGAAAATATATTATCATTATTTTGTGCAAAAGATTGCACTCCTCCTTCCTTTCCATCTTTATTACCTGATGCGTAAAGATATCTAATGGAAGAAGAGCTCTCGCCTGCTTCTATAAGACCTGTTTTACTAACAGGACAGTTTAGTATTTCAAGATGTTTTAATTCTTTGCATCCTTTACCAATTGCTTGGAGACCGTGATCCGTAACATTGGTAGCATACTCTAGTGTTATTTCAACAAATCTATATACAGAACAAGCACATGTATCACGGTCAGTTTATGTGCAACATCAAATATTCAATTAGAAATTTTTGATAAAACAAAATTGAAAATTCTCGTAAATGACGTAAAAGAAAAAAGAATAATAATGCAATCAAAACTAGCATTTACAAGCAAAAATTTCTAAAAGAATAATAATATAATTTGTGTTAATCACACCATAGAAAGTATTTTGAGCAAGGGGAATTAATAAAATCAATGCATCATTAAAATTGCTTAAATTTAATGCATCATTAACTATTATGTAAAAAAAAACCACATAAAATTTTTAATATATGTAAATTTTATATAAAAAAAAAAAGATTGCTTAAACCACAAGCTAGCGACTTGTGAGTTTAACAAAAAGTCGTAAAATCCAATGGAATCTGGTGACGACAAGGCACCTAATACTTTTTTTTTTTTTTTAACTCTGGCACCTAATACTTTTAAAGCATCTCCAT
>Ga0041059_1000625_pt1 | contig 27442 bp, 20 predicted proteins | sample AraColnosormetaG_FD_56232 | JGI IMG/M metagenome (GOLD analysis project Ga0041059, IMG submission 56232) | Arabidopsis roots microbial communities from North Carolina, USA - Col MF nosort | ecosystem: Host-associated > Plants > Roots > Unclassified | place: USA: North Carolina | collected... | reverse complement strand
TTTTTTTTTTCACCCTCAAAACTTTCAATTTCTTACATTTTCACCCTTTAATTGAAACCTCGCTAAAACCCTCAGCTGTTTTATTGCAGAAAACAAGAGATAAGGTTGAAGAGTGAAGCAAAGCTTAGTAATGGCTTCAATGCACGAAGCTCTGTTCTCTTCTCGGCTTCTTCAAGTCAATTCTTCTTTTTCCTTCCGTTGCGCTCTTCCAATTATCTCTTCACCAGCTGCAGTATCTTGCGCAATCAAATCGACCCAGTTTTTTAAACAGCGTTGTAGAACCAAAGTGAGGGACTTTTCTCTATCTTCACTGTCCCGGAGAGGGTTCGTTTGCAGAGCTGCTGAGTACAAGTTTCCGGATCCCATACCTGAATTCGCCGAAGCTGTGAGCTCATTTCCTCTTCTTCTTCAACTCATTTTTGATGGATGATCGAAACCTAATTGATGTGTGATATAACCAGGAGACTGAGAAATTTAGGGACCATATGTTAAACAAACTATCAAAAAGAGATCTTTTTGAAGACTCTGTTGATGAAATTGTTGGAGTCTGCACTGAGGTAATCTCAAATCTTCTCACCTTCACTCATGTATATCTGTTCGTGTCTATGTGAGATGTCTTGAATTGTGGTGTTTTTAGTAATTGTGTTCCATTTCAAAGAACTCAAAAGTGGTGTAATTTTTAGTCTCAGTTTCTGATATTTTCTTAACATGCCTCAAATCTCTTATTCTTGTGATGAATGAGAATCCTGATCTGAAATTGTTTAGGTAATGTAATCATCTTTTACTGTCAATATGCTAGTTTTGGAATTGCAATGGTGATGTTTGATCGAAGTTTTCCTAGTTTGTATGATTGTGATTATGCAAGCATTTTCCTTAAATCTTGAGGAGTGATTTTGTGGTCTTGGACTTAGTCGAGCTTAAGGCCTAGAATGGAGAGGGTCATGTGATTCGGTTTAGAATGTGAAGGAGTGGTTTTCAATTTGAACCCATCTTGAAAGCTCAGTGAAAAAAAGTTTGTATTGTTTGAAAATGAGATGCTGTGGTCTTAGTAATGATGCCTTGGTGAGGATATTAATCTACGTATGGTTTACAATGAGTCGACTGTAAGTTTTTGTTTCATGAGTGATACTTTAAACCCCATTCTCTAAGTCTGTTATATGTCTTGGCATGAGACTCAGGGAGTTTTAACAGTTTTTTGTTCTGCACCATTGTGATTATTGACAGATCTTCGAGACGTTCTTGCGCAGTGAGTATGGAGGACCTGGTACACTCTTGGTGATACCTTTCATTGACATGGCAGATACTCTCAACGAAAGGGAATTGCCTGGAGGTCCACAAGCCGCCCGAGCAGCTATTAAATGGGCTCAGGATCATGTAGACAAGGACTGGAAGGAATGGACCGGCACTGATTAGTCCCCTGGGAGCATTAAGTATAATCCGTGAGTTATTTAGTTTAGTAGTGGGGTAGCAGATGTGTCATTGTAAAACTCTGATTACTATGTCGTGAAGCACTTAATCTTTGATCAAAAACTGTTTGGTGTAAACTTGTCCAAACGACTGGAAACAAGAAAAAGAAAAGATGGCAAAAGCTTTTTATTGTTCTTATTCAGAAGCTTTGTGTCCTCTGAATCAATCTCACACATCAACAAAAACCACACTTCTTACAAACTTCCATCGATTTCCCCATCTGCAAAAATATATACATCGACGATAGAGGGAAAAAAAAGGAAGAAGAAGTTCTGTTTTGTTGACTCTCTTGAGCTTTCTCTGTACTTATCTCTTCACATCTTCATCTAGACTCCATCCGTTTATCCTCTGTAATATCCAGGAAAAAAAAAAACAGAACCAAAAAATTATTCAGTAGAGTTTCGGATCAGGCTCTCCACTCTAGATCCAGATACTGTTTCGAACAAAAACCAAAAACATTCAGCTAGTAGCTTCGGAGATGCTCTGAAGAGACGGCCTCCATGTTTTAGACTTTAAGAGGGAAGTTGAATTCCTTATAACACGAAATTGCTTCCCTTGTTTCTTCTCCTATCAAATAAAACACAAACCTCATTAACTTGATTCGTCTATCGATCATTTAGACGAAAGAGGTCACAGTTTTTTACGTCACAATTCAAAAACAGAGTAAAGATAGATCTTTTAGCAAAATCCCATGTCTTTACCGGAACTTTCTTGTCCGAGAACTTCTTCGCCGTGGTTGTCTTCTCAATCTGATGTTTTTTCGTCTTGGCGCTCTTCTTTTCCCGTAACACCTTCATCACTTCTGTAAAATTACAATAACCATCTAAAACCATAAACTCCAATCACACACACGAGGAGAAAAAAAAAGAAAGAAAGCAAAAGGCGAAACCTTGTGAAGTAATGAGCCGGTAAGCGTGACCGAGCACAAGATTCTCCGTTGGCCGGAGAAGCTGGACACGTGTAAACCTCACAGCCTTCCTCTGCTTCTTATCATCTCCCTTCTCCGTCGCTGGAATATTCTTCTCTTCCTCCTCTGACAAAGGAATGATGAGAGAGACGTAGTGACCAGGATACATAGCCATGACCTCGGTGACGGATACAGAGCTATAGTACCGGTCGATAATCCCGCCGGGATGTTGTAGAACCAGCACTGCCGCATTCACCGCCTGACAATTCCCCATATATGCAGTGGGAGAAAAAAACACACTATCTTTTGATGTTACCTAAGAAACGAAAGAAAGAAGAAAAAATGAAAACAGAGTAGAACTCTGTGAAAAAAGGAGAAAGCGGAAGAGAGGAAAAAGTTTGCCGGCGAGGGTAGGTCCACACACTCTGCTACTCTCACTTTAGCTTTACTTATAAACATGCGAAAATCCCAATTTTATATTATGATTTTATTTGTTATCACTAGTGTAGAGTTATTTATGATTTTTATTATTGTTTATGTAGATTTGACTGTGATCAGTGCCATCGGGAATTGAATAGGAATAAGATGGTCAGAATTTAAAAGTCGGTTAGATTGGACAGGTGGCGACGCCGAGACTATGGAAGAAATGATTAAGATGTGATTGTTTAAAATGGAATAGGTTTGGTATACAGCATGAGGAAAACAAGCACTATCACATACCAAACATTTTGAAATTGCTATCAGTGATTTACTTTGTTTTATATTTTACTATTTGGTAAGTTTGAGTTACTTTAGATATTCTAATCTTTTTTGAATTAATTGAAATTAAGCTGAATGATTTTTATGGTTCAGAATGATTTGTAAGATTTTGTAATTCTTAGTTTTTTGTTTACAAGAGATTATTTTTGTCAACGGGCAAAACAGAACGTTATACTTCAACATTAAACGTAAATAACGTAATGAAGACTTTTGTTTTCTCTTTTGCAAGATCCAATGCATTTCCACTAAGGATTGTTTGTTTTATATATCATCTACCTAAATTGATGTATAATCCACTTCATCCCTAAAAAGAAAACAGAATATATTTACATCAAATGTTTACTTTCCTTTCAGTTTCTCTTGTATATTTTCGCATATCTATGACTTGATTAATGAATATTATAACCCCCACTTCATCCATAATTCAGTTTCTATTGAAATCTTTGTATGACATCAAATGTTTACTTCCCTTTCAAGGAATTAGGAATATTNCATAGCAGCACTTTAATCATTATCATCAGCGCGTGCATGGAGTTAAATGCGAATGTCTTTAGGCGTGACAGAAGTGAAGCTCAACGAATTATTATGTAGTAGATGTAGTTAGATTAACCAAGTGTAATTTAGTTTTGCTGGTTAATGTTATATATCTTCCAAAGAGGTTATATTACATAACTTACATAATTAGTTAATTACTACATTCCATGAATCACGATTTAAACTTTGTTTTAAAAGGATTTTGGTCTAGAAATCAAAATAATAGAGAGAAACTTCAAATTGTTTATTTGGTTTACTCGCAGCGACTAGTTTCACTTTTCAGGTTGATGTAAATGGATAATTTTATTATTTCGTTGATATCTTATTCATTATTAAAATTTCGTGTTTTATTAGTTATTACTTGTGCATAGCCTATTTTAAGTACTATAATGTTGGGTTAATACTATAGAGAGTAGAGACCGAAACAGTTTATGCGGCAACCAACACGTAAGAAATCAAGATTTTAAGATTGTAAATTATGCATGTCCTTTCGTTTTCTGTTAGAGCCAAATATATAGATCGTCAGTTTTTTGATAATGATAAACAACATCGTAAGTTTAAATAGTACCTTTTCGTTAAACACAAACAAAACATAAGTAGTACAGTAACTAACCATTAATATTTCATCAATGAATATATCTAACAATTTCGAATCCCAATTATTATTTACTACTGAACTGTGATCACATGCATGAACATGAATCCCAATTTCGAGTCTGAGTGTACTTTGATGCAAATTTTCATGAGAAAAGATTTCACTGAAAAATTGAATTATTAATATATAATTTTTTTGTTACTTTTTTTGTTACTGGATTTCAAAAATTAGAGAACACAACTAGGCCCAAATCCAACAAAAGCCCAATAATTAATTAAAATGGAAGTCGCAGGTCCCACATCGACTTGAGAAGAAAAGATGACATGACAACAGATGAAGACTATTTGACAGGCAGAGACAATCTTCTTCTTTTCACTGTGGAATCTTATTCGAACGTTTCTAAAAGAAGCAAACGAGATGTTTGAGATGTATATATACACAATGAACGATAGATGTTACGCTAGAGAGATGGCTAAGTTGTTAGATCCTAAAGGAAAGTATTTCAGCGATCGAATTATTTCTCGTGATGATCGTACGGTGAGACATAAGAAGAATCTTGATGTTTTTGATGGGAAACGAAGAAGCAGAAGCTGTTCTTATTGTCGATGACTCGAAGAATGTTTGGTTAGAGATTGAGAGAAATCACTTCTTTGCTTCAAGCTGCAAACAGTTTAAGGAAGATTCCAAATCGCTGTCGGAGTTAAAGATGGACGAGAGCGAATTCGATGTATCACTTAGTACTGTTATTAACGTTTTGAAGCTAACTAATCACATATTTTTTGAAGACACAAGTAGAGATGTGAGATCAGTACTGAAACAAGTGCGGGAAACAGGACACTGAATCGATCAAACTCTGTTTCTTGAAGTTTACAATGCCATTTCATCAGTGAGAAGGAAAGTACTTGCTGAGATTGAGAGGCAAAGAGTAGAACTCTTCGCTTCTGTTATCAGATTGGAACGATTTAAATCGCTTCCACCAAACTAGTCCTCGATCTTTCTTTGTCGTCTTGTCCTTTGGAGGCAATGTCGTGTCTAGAAAGAAGGCCAAAATCCCGGAAACAAATGCTTTAGATGAGAAAGGAACGTTTATAATGTTGTTGAACTGCAAAAAGAAACAGAACAATTTGAGCATTAGTTTAATTTGACGATATCAAAAGACGTGGTTTTAGTGTTTTACCCATGTTGCGGATGTCCGAACGGGTCCATAGGTTTCCAAAGTTGTGTACTGGTAAAAGTATTGAGGTATGGATAAGCCCATGAAGATGGAGAATCCAAGAATGAACTTAGTTCTGAAACTGTTCAGATTGCAGAACTGGATTAGACTTAGACCACCAGCACCTGCAATGTTTTCAGTTTTTTGAGCAAAGAGATGTGTTCCTTGCGGTTCCAAAAACAAAAAACAGAACAACTCTGTTTCAGTAGTTTCAAGAATTGTACCAACGTATGAGAAGAACAAACAGTAAAGAGCTGCGACGATAGGAGCTGGAATCGAAGCAAAGATAGCCCCAAATTTACCTGGAAATGATTGCAAATCAATTGTGTTTATCTATGTAACAGCTTCAGAGTTGTATGTTCAGTAATAGCTGAGAGAAATACCAAGAATGGAGAAGAAGATCATGAATCCAGCTGCTACTTGAATTACACGTCTACTACCAACGCGTGTTACAGCCAACAAGCCGGCATTCTCTCTACAAAGGATCATCAAGAAACGGTTTCAACATCTGACAAAGATTGTTGTTCATTTCGAATAAGAGAATCTTTTCTGCTTTTGTTGGAGATTAGAGATGAAACTGTCTTTACACAGACACGGATGTTGCATTTCCTGCTCCAAATAATCCACAGAGAAGAATTCCAAATCCCTTAAAAACAGAGAACCTCATTAGCAATGACAGTTTGGATGATGCCATAGAGAAATATTTGAGTCTTTTTTGTGTGTTTACCTGCCAACCGATTCCACGACTAAGCACAGAAGGTGGGATTGGTGTTGCACTTGCATATCTCGATACAGCAATGTATGTCCCTGTAGACTGTTCCATTGATCACACAAGAAGAATCAATCACATGCACATCTGTCTCAAGTTGTACTAAAAAAGGCGAGGAGAAATTTAGAGTTAGACCTCGACAAGAGAAACGAAAGAAGCAGCCATCATAGCAAAAATATCCCCTGCATTGAAAGTTGGAGCTCCTCCCCATTGAATAGGGTGAGGCACTCTAATCCTGCATGCGTAGCATTTAAAAACATGTCTAGATAAACTAAAGGATACGAGTTTTATGATCTATTACCATGGAGAAGCGCTAATGATGCCAGCACGGTCGGTTCTGCAACTGATTTGAGTATTGATTTCTGTGTTACTATAAGCCCCACCAATGGTTAGAATGTATGCATAAAGCCACACAATCACCACTGAGAATATCACAGCAAATCGGTGGAAGAAGTTAGAACATGTTTCTCCTTGCATCAGATGAGGAATGTACTGCACACATCAACAAAATGGTTTGGTTATACAACACAGAAATGAGCTTTGTTTTTAGATTATGGGAAGATACTTACCTGTGAGAATATGACAAGAAGTATGATCTCAGGCAGTCCAATCTCAATGCATTTTGCTAGCTGTAATATGCGGAACACAAACTCAGGAGCTGAAAGTAAAAACTATCCGAGAATGATATGTATGCATACCATAGGGAATCCTTGTTCATAGAGTCCAAAGCCAGAAAAGGCTACAAGAGGAACTGCAGATAAGGGACTCAAAAACCTAAACAAGAGAAAGAAAAACTACAATTTAGACCTGAAAACACCATCATCAAGAAACAGAGGAAACTCACTACATGTATGTATTTCTAACCTAGTAACATTGCGCCAAAGGCCACTGAAACCAACAAGGATATGAAGAAATGAGGCAATAATAAGAGCACCTTGGATTCCACGCATGATCTGTTCAAATCTCTGCATTTTCTCATCAAGGAAAAAAAGCACACACACTCAATTAGTAACCAGACTTGCACAAAACACAGAGAAAATGTGATTCTTGATTTCCTTCACCGACCTTTTGAGGATCCATAATGTCATTGTAACGAGCAGCTAAGACGATTGACATTGTAGTTGGCACATAAGAGTAAGAAGCTCCAATGACAGCAGGAAGACGAGTCCCAAAGAAGCTTTGAAATAACGTGTTGATTCCAGACACAAAGAGCAACGTCTGAATCAACTTTACCTTATCTTCCTGCATTTGAGACAAAAGACAAGAATTTTTATAAGACCAGAGAGTCTTATGTTCTTGTAACAAATTTCAGCAAAAGACTTACGTTTCTTGCATCAATCTTTGAAACTAACATTGTTGGAATGAGAACAGTTGTTCCAAGCATCACTAAGTAGTGTTGAAACCCCAGAAGTATTGTCTCCGCTGATCCGAACAAGAGGTTAGTTTAGAAAAAATCTTTAGTCGTTTTCACAAATTTTGATAATGATTAGGGAAAAATGTGAGAAGAACTTACGCCAAGGAGGAGGACTTGTGAGGCAGTAAGTGATACCGTAAAGTTGATCCTTCACCGGATGAGGCTGAAGATCTTCCTGTTTCTGCGGTGGCTTTGCATTTTCTACGCCATCACCTGCCATTTTTTCTTATCCTTCTTCTTCCAGTGAAACCCAAAAAATCAAGAAAATAGCTTAAAAATGGAAGCTCAGAAAAAAAAATGGTGGAAGCTTTTTTGTGTGGATCTTCAACAAAACCACAAAAGAGAGGTGAAAATCAAAATAGTAGGAAAAAAGTTTAGAAAATTTGGAAACTGGAAAGCTTCAGAAAACTGAAAGTGATAGTAGAAGATGACAATGATAGAGGAAAAAACCAAAAAAGAAAAAGAAAAAAGAGTGTTGGCAGAGAATAAATGTAAGGAACGTTTTATGGAAAAAGAAAGAGTTTTGTAAGTTTACGTTACGACTTTGAGAAGAAAGAATCCTACTTGAGGAAACAAAAAAGAGGCCAATGACAAAACCAAATTAAAGCTTTGCATTGAATTTGTGGAAGAGCGTGAGACTAGTAGTTTAAGTTATTTAATGGTGTAATCAAGTAAAATAACTACCAGTCAACTAAATGATTCTATGAAAACAAAAAAAGAAAAAGATTATTGACTGCAAAAGTAGAAATGTAGTAAATAAGTGCAAAAAGTTTTCGTAAATAAGTTTCTCAACTTTCGTATCATTTATGAATAAGTTCAAAAGGTAAAACCAAGTTAGATAAGTCTTCACACTATTTCTCTTACTTCACGTTTCTGTCAAAAATGCTTAAAATAACAATGAGTCAAGTAGATTCTGCCGAGTGATTGGGCACCTATATCGAATTAGCGGTAACATTATTTATTTATTTCTGGAATTAGCCCATTTCATGGGATGATTTTTTAAAACATTAGATTTCTTTCTTTTTCCCTGGTGTTTTTCTTCGATACTGATTGGGCACCTTATTATCGAATTAGCGGTACATTAGCAATATAAGCATTTTTCTTGTGGATACAAATAAAATGGTTAAGAGTAAAATATATGAGATCCCATGGTCTGATCTGATCCCAATTCTCATTTGGTTATTTCATATTTGGGTATTATTCTATTGGGCTTTTATTAATAAATATGATATGTATTGTCGTATTGGGTCTTTCCCAGAAAAAGCTGCCCGGGCTGGGCCTGTACTTTTTATTTTCGTAAATTTAATTGCAAGCCCTTTTAACAATAATAATTGAAAAATTCAATGTTGTTACCCTAACTTATATCCAAACTTGGACAAGTGTTTTAATCATTTTGTAAGAAAAACTTTTTTTTTTTTTTGAATGAAAAACTTTACTTTATCAATGCTCTCTTTCATATGATTTATATGATTTTCACGACTCATTTATCACGAAAATCTGATGGACAGTCAACTTTATTATATATAACATAGGTGTAAGAAAATATTAGAACAACTGTAGAGCAAAATACTGTAAGAAGAAGAAAAATTGAAAATTTGAAACATTACTTCTTTTTTTTTTTGGCGAAGTTTGAAACATACTTTAAACCTCTAATATCCTACGTAAAATTATATCATAAAACAATAGAAAGTAACAATGTGTGTTTTAACAAAAAAAAAAATCAGTTGCACTCAGCAGGCATGACTTTGTATCTTGGCTTATCACTGCAATAAGAATAGAACATCAGCTTTCTCCTAGCCCAATCCATGGCATTGATCTGATTCTTCGACAACGTGGCAAAATCCTGACCATCAACAGGGTCCAGACTCGAAATCGACCCGCCCGACTTGGTACATGGCCCGGACCCGGTAGAGGAGCCGTTGTTAACGGAACAGCCACTTAACTCCACGTCAGCAACGGAAACCACGAAAGGGGCGTACTTGTAGTTGACGGGGTACTTACCACCTTTAGTGGCCCACTCTGAACCGTCCCAAACGGTGACGTATAGAGACATCGGTTTAGACGGGTACGCGCTTGTGAAGGCTCCCCGGTTTGGAAACTGCCTAACCGGAATGTTGTCTACCAAAAATCTGTAAATCCAATAATTGAAAAAGCATTTTAAAATCCTGAATAACGATCACAGTTAGTATTTAAAAGAAATATTGAGTTTCTTTATGTCCAATTGTTTAACTAAAATATTTATTAAGTACTGAAAGTCTAAAACCAATCCCTAAATATATTGTATTAATCTAAGAATATCAACTTGTATCTTTGTTTTTGTTTGTCAACATGCATTAGGTGGACTTTATTAGTTTGTAACTTTAGTAGATGACAAATGCTCATTATGATGATTAATCTATTGTTATATTTCAAATTCAAAAAATTATACAGAAAAAGTCATTCTAGTTATCTATATGAAGCATTGCCTTTAGGATTCATGAACTTATATCTAATGTTTTTGTTTGTTTTGACTTTTCTTGGCCCATAACTTTTCCTTTTCCTTAAATTGAATGGATAATAAATGATACTAATTCGTAAGAAAAATAAGAAGAAGATGATAATAGTCAAGAGTGTGACTTACACAGTATGGTGGGAGTTCCAAATGAGGGTATAGTCGTGAAAGGCTTGCGTTGGATCGAACCAAAAATAAAACTTCTCTTCTCTTCCCGTTCTAGTACTTCCATTTGCATATACATTCGTCTGGATCGTCCAATCATCTCTCCTACTTCTACCCAACAATTCTATGTCTATCTCGTCGTGGCTTTTCGGATAAGTCTCTGCGTTTGATAACTGCATATCGAAATTATTATGCATTAGTATATCTTCAAAATAACTCCTATATTCATTACTAAGCTATATGTCTAGAGAATATTGAGGTTTGGATTCAGGAGATTATGAAACATATTATACGTACATAGAAAGCAACCACAACACCAGAGGCAAATCCAGCGGGAAGCTTGAGTCTTGCACTGAAGAAACCATAGTGATACTTGTTCTTTGACACCAACCCAGCTCCTGCAAATATGTCGATATTATATATAAATATTCACATACATATATATAAGTTTTGTGGATAATATACAGAAAGAAACTCTGGCTTGATCATTAAAAAAATGAACAACCGAGGAAACAATATGTTCAAAACAGAACAGTGTAGATTTTTATTACCGGAGGATTTGTCGAGAGTGAGCTTAGCGAGGGAGCCATTGACCTGAATATTGTGAGCTCCGAAACGTCTGGAGAAGCCATTTTCAATGGCGATCTTACTGAATTGATCTGTGAGGCGTGTCACGTTTGGTGTTGTGAATTTCCTGCTGTGTGAAGAAACCAAAGACAACGAACAGAGACAAAACACAACTGCTGTTTCCCACATAATCTTCATGTTGTGTTTTATACTTCTGATTACTGATTAGTGTGTGTATATTAAATATGTGTCAGTGGTGTATATATAGAGGTAGAGGTTGGGTGGGACAGGTTGGGAGGGGTAAATTAGGTACTTTACAAAATGAGTTGTAGACAAGCTGGCTCTTTACCTCTGCTCTGATTGATCTTCGTTAGAAAAGAGTCCACCATCATGGATTTATTTTGTCTTGTTTACTAAAGAATGTTCGTAAATAAATGTCTTAATCTATTTAAAATGTTAAAAAAGGAATTCATGTGACTGACGTTGGCTCCGTTCAAGAATTCCCAAGTGATTAGTTTGTTTCTAAATTTTCGAATTATCATAATCACCATTGGCGTTCAGAATCAAATCAAATTTCAGAAAAATTCTTATTATAGGATCATAATGACAAAAAGAAAACATTAAATTAATGTTGCAGCAGCACATGTAAGACTAACACACATTTTCTTTCAGGTTTAAGACATTTCGAGACATTTGCATGTGGGCAATTCTGTTTCCCCTTTCATTGGATTAGAATGCAGTAGTTATGCTTGATTTGATATAATTAAATTAAGTATTTGCTTGATTACTTAAATTTATAAGATTAAACCTTACTACTATATACCCACACACACACAGACGCACACATTAACGTGTACAAATGACTTGAAGATGAAGTGGGCGTGGTAATGCTATACCATGCTTTGACTTCTCTTTCATCTTTTGCCATTTTTGGGTTTATCTCTTTTTCTAATAATAATAGTTTTTGATATTTTTGATACACTTTTTTTTTGTCTTTCTTATTAATTGCATCAGAACATCTTCCCACACCGAATATATTTTTGGAATTATTTGTTGATAAAGAGTATTCAAAACTTTATGGAATTTGAAAACTAGTACATTATTTTATTTCCAGTTTTGACATATGTAATTTTCTTATGAAAACTCTATATTTGAAATAACTGAATGTTTAAGTTAAATGTAACAGTAAAGCTTTTTGTTGACAAAATGTTTAAAATACTTATTATTTTGTATAGTAAACTAATAAAGAAAAGGAAAAAGGACAAAAAGAGTTTATGATGTAAACATGAACAAGTTGACATGCAATTCAGTATACAGCAACACTCAGGCTGGCAATTTACAGATTGTTCATATCAAACCTTAACCAACCAATCAAATCGGCATTTTTCAGCTTTCATATATATAATTGATAGTTATGTCTTATTATTTTCTGTTTTATTCTTGATTTTATTCTTATCATCATTGTTATTTAAGTATAATTTAAATTCGGCGCAACATCACGTATCCTCTCACCTTGATCATGTCACCCTAACAAACTTCAAAACACACAACCGTACGTTTATATATACGTTTATAAAGATTACGAGATCTATAGTATTATTTGGAATCGATTACTTAGATTTTCTTAACTTAATAGGGCCGGGATGTGTTGGCGAATAGTAATCTTACTGTTACTTATATCTGATGTCCTTAAAAATTTATCAATATGCAAACATAGTGTAGGAGTTCAATAGGTAACTAATATGACGCTGCACATATCTTTGTAATACGTCTGAACTTCTTAATTGTCACACAAACAAACAAAAAAAAGTAGGTGTAGGTAATGTTGTTTTTAATGTGTAAACGATCAGAGTTTTAACTTTGGTTTTGTTGGACGGTTTGTGCTTTGGTTCATGATGGTAGATGCGAGACCTAGGGTCCTGGTAAAGGACGACCAATCGAAAATTTTGTGTTTAGATGAAATCGTTTTTAAATCGACAAAGTTGGTTTGCCTCCATGAGAAAACGATTCTCTGGGCTTATGGGCTAATGAGGATGGGCCAAGCGTATGTGATGGGCGGAGAGAATGATAAGCTCAGACAAAGAGAGTGTTGTCTAAACATTTTACTGTATGCTTTCTTTCAGAAGTCTAAATAGTAAATAACTATAACATGGAGACGAGCTCGGGTTGCACGTGCATGCTCACGGTCACAAGCACGGGATTGTTGGTGTGTTCGGAATTCCAAAGTTCAGCTTCACCGGTGACCGGACTCGAGTTGTTGCTCAGATAAGTAATTTTAACAAACCTTTATTTTTTCTTTTCCGATACAAACCTTTTTCACAAAAGAAAAAGGGTTTTCAATGGAATAGGGTAAAAGCTCAGATTGGATCAATTACCATCATTTCATTTCTTTCTGATCATTCTCTCCAAGTTTCGGTTTTGTATTTACCAAAAACAAGCTGCATCTTGAGTGTTGCCGTGTTGGTGTATTGAATCTGATACTTTACCATTCTTCTCCAGAAAGTACAACACCGTTTCTAGTACTGGCGCGCTAGCTATAACTGGTCCATTTCATCATCTTCTTCAGGCAGGAGAAACTAGCACGAAACTATGATATTCCCATGCATGATTCCAAGTAAATGCTCAAATGTGAAAAAAAAATATGAAAGCGAGCTTATATCAAACCGTTGACTTTGCCTCTGAATAATTGGTTCTTGCAATTGTTAAAATATGGTCCATTAATAACGCAACCGGCCATTGTTCCCGAATATTATAACAACTTCTTCTCACGATTGACTATCCTAAATTGATGAGTTAAAGAGTACCTGGAAATATCCTTCTTTAAAGCATATCAGGTAACAAACCTAATAAGATTCCAAAAAAATATATTATATTTTCGCAATACTCCACCAAAAATGAAGGTGAAGAGGCTTCCAGTGACCACCACATATCGGCATGGCTTCGAGTTTGACCAGAGGTTTTGGATAATGCCAAAAATAATGATTAATGGTTATCTTTGCACAAGGACTACGAACAAAGATTGTCTTCTAGTCTTCTACAATTCAAACAAGGGCAGAAAAATCGTTTCTCATGTGTTTTATTATATAAATCTCCATGGTGAATGACCCACCCATTCAGCATCAACGCCAAGGTCTAGCTATTGTATGTGCCCATTCTAAACAGATTTCTAAAATTATCACGTAAAATCCTACAATTGTGTGAAATGATGATTAATTATAAGCACACAAAAAAATATATATTCAAAGGACATAATAATTCGATTGAATAACATAAGCGAAAAAGTAATCATGTATTTTTTTCGTAGATTATTTGTGGAAGCCGGAAGGCTATATATATGACTAAAACAACCATATTCATCTAAAGTGTAAACCCTTTCCATTTCCAAAAATTTAAAAGCTATACAATTAGATAACATAGTTTCGGTTTCTGTAAATCATGAAATTAATCACTTCTACCGTTCTACCGAAAAACATAAAAGAATCTATGAAACAATCGAATAAATAAAAAAATTTGAAGGAGGAAATATCCTATCCAAAGTCCTCACACATGGGTCGTACCAAATGTCGGCAGACTCCATGCACGTAACTTCATGACCACGTGGATCCTCGCACACTCCACTACGATCTACGAAGCAACCTCTTTTCCTCGTTTTCGACGGATCTCACGTGGCACTCTGTCAGTGGTCAGGGTTTCCAAGTAACATTGTCCAATGATACACCACCACGCGCTCTAATTAAAGTTGAAACCTTTGTCAACTCTTTATATATTTCCCACCTTCCATGTCGCCGTCTTACTCGAAACAAACACCAATATATCGTAGAAAACAAACTTTAATCTACAAAGTCATAGCAGCATGATCCATACGAAAACCGGGTCTGGTCGTCGGATCTTGACATTTCCGACTGTGGAACCATCCGAATCAATCTCCATAGTCACCCTATTGGACTCACTGATTCAACTCGCCGGCGACATTCTCACATTCAAGTCGAAACACTTCTCTACCAATAAACAAAGCTTCAGAGAAACTCTCAGGCGGATCCAAAACCTACTTGTTGTCTTCGAAGAGATTCGGATCCGGATCAGAAATTCGAGACGCTACTTCCATGACTCTGCCGCCGCGTCGAGCCTCAAGGAGATCCACGTCGGCTTCCAAAAGCTCAAGTTCCTTCTAGAAGACTGCACGAGAGACGGAGCTAGACTATGCATGATGATGAACTCGGATCAAGTCTCGGATCATCTCCGGGTCCTGACTCGATCCATTTCCACCAGTCTTAGTGCGTTTCCTGTCGCCTCCGTTGACTTAACGACCGAAGTCAACGAGCTAATTGATTTAGTGGTGCGGCAAGCTCGTAAGTACGGAGTCCAACCTGAAACAAATGATAAACGGGCCGTGAGCTCCATTAATAGGATCCTTGCTCTGTTTGTGAACAGAGTCGTCCCGGATCCGGATGAAATTAACAGGATCTTGGATCACGTAGGGATCAGAAAATGGGGAGATTGCGTTAAAGAGATAAACTTTCTCGGAGAAGAGATAGATGCAGAACGGTTAGATGAGAAGAAGAAGAAGAGTAGCGATCAAGTCGAGCTTCTCAGTAGTTTAATGGGATTCATATGTTATTGCAGATGCATTATACTTGGACGGATCGAGAGAGATGATCATCATAATCATCATGAAGATGGTATAAAGAAAGATCATGACTTGATCCGAGGATTGAAAGTTGAGGATCTCCTTTGTCCAATTTCACTAGAGATTATGACGGATCCTGTGGTTATAGAAACAGGCCACACTTATGATCGGAGCTCCATCACTAAATGGTTCGGATCCGGGAACATCACGTGCCCTATAACCGGAAAGATTCTGACTAGTACCGAGTTGGTTGATAACGTATCCGTGAGGCAAGTGATTCGAAAGCACTGCAAAACAAACGGCATCGTTTTGGCGGGGATTAGTCGGAGAAGAAAGAGTCACGATGACGTGGTCCCGGAGAGTTTGGCTGCAAAGGGAGCTGGGAAACTCATCGCAAAGTTTCTCACTTCAGAGTTAATCAATGGCGGTGAAGAGATGATTTACAGAGCCGTGAGAGAGATTCGTGTTCAGACCAAGACAAGCAGTTTTAATAGGTCTTGTCTGGTTAAAGCTGGTGCTGTGACTCCACTTTTAAAGCTTCTTAGCTCCGTAGATATCAGGATTCAAGAAAACGCAATGGCTGGGATCTTGAATCTTTCCAAGCACGTTACCGGAAAATCTAAGATTGCGGGAGAAGGGTTAAAGATACTTGTAGAGATTCTCAACGAAGGAGCTAAAACAGAGACGAGACTATACTCTGCTTCTGCTCTGTTTTATCTCTCTTCCGTTGAAGATTACAGCAGATTGATCGGAGAAAATCCAGATGCGATTCCGGGATTGATGAATATCGTTAAAGGAGATGATTACGGCGATTCCGCCAAACGTAGCGCGTTGCTTGCGGTTATGGGTTTGTTAATGCAATCCGATAACCATTGGCGTGTTCTCGCCGCCGGAGCTGTTCCGATTCTTCTTGATCTGTTGAGATCGGGGGAGATTAGCGGCGGACTCACGGCGGATTGTTTAGCGACGTTGGCGAAGCTGGCGGAGTATCCTGATGGGACGATTGGGGTGATTCGTCGTGGCGGTTTGAAACTCGCGGTGAAGATTTTGTCTTCGTCGGAGGATTCTCCGGTGGCGGTGAAGCAGCATTGTGTTGGTCTGATTTTGAACTTGTGTCTTAACGGAGGACGTGACGTCGTTGGGGTTCTGGTGAAGAATTCGTTGGTCATGGGGTCGCTTTACACGGTGTTAAGTAACGGCGAATATGGAGGAAGCAAGAAGGCTAGTGCGCTGATCAGAATGATCCATGAGTTCCAGGAGAGGAAAACCGGTTCGGTTGAACCGAATCTTCAAAGAGGACGGTTCGTTCACGCCTGGTGATTTTGGTACACAGTAACTCTTGAGTATTTTAAAGAGTTATTTACCATAAAGAAAACTAAATAATTTTGGTTAAGGGTGAAATTCTTTTATTAATTTTTATGTAAAGGGTTTAGTGTTTGTATATTTAGCTCGGGTTTTATTTTCATAAACCAAAGAGCTACTGGGATGGCAATAAGCTTCAGTTTTTTTAAGAAGCTGTGTCCATATTCCATAATGTAATTATAACTGAATCAATAAAAACTATTACAATTAAAAAAAAATACCTAACTTTTTTGTTTTGCATGTTTCCTAAAACTAACATTACAAATTTCTTGGTCCAAACTAAAGACAAGAAAAGTACCTAGCTTTCTTTGAGGTAAGTCCTATTCACTCACATGATGCACTAGGTTGGAAACGCAAAATGGTGTTTGAAGCAGTGGAACTCGTTTGTTTGCAATAACAGGGATAAGGTTGTTTAATCTAGTTGAAGTCGCAAAATGTTGTTTGAGATCTTTAGAATTAGCATCTAGAAATCTCATATTTCGTGTGACTTACATAAAAACTTATTTTATGTATATAAGTTTAATCAAAACTACGTCGTTTTAATCTTTTTAAGACAATAAACAATGTTACAAAATTTGTTTGTTAACATTTCAAAATTTTAATATAAAATGCCAATTGAGTTTATGCTATAAAATTAATTCGATCGTTTTTATGTTCGATTGATTTTGAATTGGAAGCATGCTATTAGTCTACATATAAACTTTTCAAATGTAGTTGTTAATTAATTTGAATTTGAAAGCCCACAATTCAATTCGAATTTAGTTAGTTTTGAGTTGGAAGCCCACTATATCGCAATTATATTACAATTTAATGTAAAAAAAGCGATGAAAAACCAGAAAGATTTCAGACCGAAACCTAAATAATATTGAGTAAGTTTATTCGAAGAAGAGATGAAGAGACAAAGAGCAATCGAGTTAGATCGAGTGAAGAAGACAATGTTGAACATAGATTGGGACGATGCTTTGGGCGATGAGGAAGTTCCCGAGCTCGAGATCATCGCTACTGACAAAATTCCGCCGCGTGAACCTACTCTTTCCGGCTATGAACCCGCCGTCTCTGTGCGATCCCTCAGGGATAACGAACTCGACGATCATCTGAAGCGTCAGAGATCACTTCTTACTCGTCTCGGTGATAAGTTGGCAGACAAGGGCGAGAAAATCCGAAACAGAATCGGAGAGCTCGAGTACGAGAAGCAGCGAAGGATGTTCCAACAACGGACCAAAATGGTTTTGTCTTTTTTTTTTTTACTTACTCTGCAATTGCATCATTCTGTTACTCAAATGAAAGTTTTTGTGATCTCTGTATTTGTAGCTGAAGCTAATTGTTCAGTGGAATTTAGAGTTTGATGATGTGTGGAAGATAATGTAGTATGTGTTTAGGAGGATCAGTGGTTGAGTGTCTCGATTGGTTCAAGATTCTGCTAAAGCTTCTCCATTGTTTTACATTTTCACTTGTTTAGTATAGTTCTGATTTTGTTTGGTATCTTTTTTTCCTTATGGATGTATAATACTCTGTCTCTGTTTAGACAAAATGATATGAATTGATCTGATACAGTGCCATGTGACTTTACCTTGTTTTAGCAGGATGCAGACAACGGATGTCAGATTCTCGAGAAACCAAAAAGCTCAGGTATCTTGTTGCAAGTTTGTCCTAGTTAATTTTGGTGTTGAGTGCAAAATTTTGTGTCTAACATGTAAAGTGTTTGCAGATGTGTTTATGCGAGCGAGTACAGCCTCAAAAGACACCTCTGGACAAGGGACTTCGGGATCGAAAGACGTGTCTCGGTCAACATTTGCTGCTCATTTTAGTGACAATCTCAAAGTATGGTGTTTTTTACATTCTCTATTTTTGTAACCCTTTTAGGTGGCTGCTTCTTAATAGTCCTTGTTTAACAGATGGGACCTCAACCAGTGAAACTAGTTAATGACAAACTACAAGATTTGGGACGTGGAAGCTGGATAAGCAAAGCTAATAGAGACTCAATAATAGAGAAAAATAATGTGTGGCGGTCGCTGCCAAGATTAAGCAAGTGTAAGGTCAGTTTAAAGAACTTTTATTCTGAGTCTAAGGATCCTAAAGGGGATCGAAGACCCAATGAAGCTTATGGTAAGGGAAAGCCAAATGAATCTTCCCCTTATTTACTTGTCGACGATGATGATGGCGATGACGACAAAGTCATTGGTTATGAAACTCCCAGGTCCATATCTTTTCTCCCTGATACTGCTTCATAGGAGAATTTAGTGTATTGACATATGATTAGTGTATTGACATATGGTTCATAAGAGAATTTAGTGTATTGACATATGATTTGCTCTTTCTCTCACAGGCATTGGAGTTTAAAAGCATCGCCACTACAGAGTTCAAGCTGCAGGAAGGTATGTCTTCTTATGCCATACAATTGTACTTAATTAACATAGAAGGACCTCAGCACCCTTTCTGACACTTTTGTTATAGAAATCAGATGATAAAGTGATTAATTTGGATGAAGATGAACCTCTGTCTCCAATGGTAGTAGAGGAAGCATGTGAACTTCCTGAAGGGTAAAAACAGAGTTATTATTGTTTATCTTCATTAAGTGTCTGAATCACTTTTGTGTTGGAGATAACTTAATTTTGATGACATCTGCAGGTTACCAGAAGATATTTACTACCCATCAAGGTAGGTAGAAAAACTATCATGTTGTTTACTTATTGTAATCGTCAATAAGATATATGACCTTTTTTTCACTTTATCTAGTGATCAAAGTGATGGGCGAGACCTTGTTCAAGTATCTCTTAAAGATCTGAAATGCCTTTCACCTGGGGAATATCTTACATCGCCAGTTATAAATTTCTACATCAGGTGACTTCTAAGTACCGACTGGGATACTTGCATTATATGTCTCGTGTTATAGCTTTGTAATAATTTCTGCTTCTGTTTGACTAGGTACGTGCAACATCACGTGTTTTCAGCTGATAAGACTGCTGCTAATTGTCATTTCTTCAATACGTTTTTCTACAAGAAGCTCACAGAAGCTGTTTCATACAAGGTGATTGCTTTCCCTGGTTTCTATAAAGATAATTATTAGTTCTCAGAGCTCATTATATTTTGTTTGCATTTAAAAAAAATTCAAGTCCTCAAGATGCTTTATGTTTCATTGTTCTATTATAGAAGGTTGAGTAAATATTTCATTTGCAACTGTAACAAGAATTGAGAAAAAAAATGATAATACTACCTCTTTTATGAATCTTGTGATTTAACATTATTTTTCTTCTGGCGACTCATGTGTTGTTCGGTCTCTTTGTCTTGTCCTTTCACTATGATTAGGGTAATGACAGGGATGCATATTTTGTGAAGTTCAGGCGGTGGTGGAAGGGTTTTGATCTATTCTGTAAATCATATATATTTATACCAATACATGAAGAGTAAGTAATTTACTGACTGTTTATTATTGAATCCCATGAATGCATTTTTTTGGCATGAAGAGTAATTTTTGTCATCTAAGCTTAGAGGATTATGCAAAAAGATGGTATCTTAGATCAGAGTTATCACATCTCAGTCTGCTCTTTCTAATGGAGAAATGTTCTCAGCATCAATTGTTAGATTGGTTAATGTTTTCTTTCCCTCTTGAATGTTTCAGTCTTCACTGGAGCTTAGTCATAATTTGCATCCCAGACAAGGAGGACGAATCGGGATTGACTATAATTCACTTGGATTCATTGGGACTTCACCCAAGAAATTTGATTTTCAATAATGTCAAAAGGTGAGACCCAAGGAATCCGTATCATTGATGCTGATTGCATAAAGTTTCTCAGTGTCAAGAGTCTAAGACCATCTTAACTATATTCTATTTGTGGTTTTAATTACAAGTTATTGTTGCAGATTTCTGAGAGAGGAATGGAACTATCTAAATCAAGATGCTCCATTGGATTTACCAATTTCAGCAAAAGTATGGAGAGACCTTCCCAATATGATCAACGAAGCTGAAGTGCAGGCTAGTCTTTATACCTTAAGTTGCAAATCATAATGTTTGAAGACAAATTATAGTATTCTTCTAAATAATTTCATCACCTTTTCAGGTTCCACAACAGAAGAACGATTTCGACTGTGGTCTGTTTCTGCTCTTCTTCATAAGACGTTTCATCGAAGAGGCTCCTCAAAGGCTGACATTGCAGGATTTGAAAATGGTGCGTTTTTCTTCCATCTTTGTTTCTATGATCTATTCTAAACAATTTGCTGTTAACAGAACTTGTTGTATTGTCTTCATCTCCAGATTCACAAGAAGTGGTTTAAACCGGAAGAAGCTTCCGCTTTGAGGATCAAAATCTGGAACATACTCGTTGATCTATTCCGCAAGGGTAACCAAACAGATTAAAGCTGTATAGAACAGTGTCAAGTTTGGTCACTCTAATTAAGGAATGAAATGAAAGATACGTTTTTGTTAACAATCATTTTGTTCAAGTCCTGTAATAAACTAAGGAGCATGACATAATCAGAACAAATCAACAAGGTAATAATAACGTATCCGAATAAAAAGCCAACATTGCTGCAATGGTGCAAAGTAACACAGCTTTAGCAAAATTTCAAGTCTTACAAGCTATCTTTATAACGATTCAGTCAACAGTTTCTCTCAAGCATTTGAAATAGTTTTGGTCGTCCCTCTACATAATCCATTAAACCGAGATTGATACAACACTAAAGAATCTAAAACAGCGGAAAGCAAAACTCAAAGGGGCTTTGTATCCCAAAGATGCAGCATTCCGTATAGCCCAGGCTAGGCCGTGATTTCTGTGCCTTCTACTCTCTCTTTCTCCGAAATGCCTCTGCTTGTCTTAGTCCCTGCAAATGTGCAACAAAACATCACAATCAAACATTAGCCATGAGATTACGACATGGTTACATGGACTGGTAATTTTCAAAGATTTTACAATTGCGCAACTTCTTTATGAATAAAAACCATTAGAATCAAAGTCAAACTTTCTTTCCAAATCACTCCACAGATGTGAACTCAAAGTATTACTCATACACTAGGAATATACGATATCTGATTCCAAAAGAATTAAGACACATGTTACATGCAAGGATACTCAGATGACAACTTTAGCTTTGCTACAATTATATATACCAATAATAACTATTATGCAGCTGTTACGTAAAGGCACACACCACACATCATGACAAGAGAAACAAATAAACAAAATAGTCTGGAAGAAGGTTACATACCAGTACTTAATCAAGCCGTCCCAACCACAAGTTGCGACTTTACTCTGTTCCAGAGGATGCCACTCGGCTCCAATGCATACTCCATTGTGACATTTAAGAGTCCTAAACACTTTGCAGCTCTTCCAGTCCCAAAACCAGCACTTACCCTCACCATCTCCTGACATTACAAACCGTCCATCTGGCGAGAAGTTAACTTGGCATGCATAACCGGCAACAATGTGCCCTGCAAACCTCTTCTTTTTATTCAGCTGAAACCTTTCTCGGGTACTGTAGATCAGAATCTGGTTATCCAAACTCTGTGCAGCAAGCCAGTTTCCATTCGGGTGAACAGAAATGGAAGGCATAGAATGCATATGAGGCTCACTGATATACTTGATAACCACCGGGATCCCAAATTCCCAAACACGGAGAGACTTATCATCGCTCGACGTGACAAATCTTCTGTTATTGTCCACAAATGTGATAGTATTAACTGCCCCCAAGTGCTGATCATACTCTTGCGTAACCTCCCCCGTATTAATATCCCACTGCACAATCTTCTTATCACTCATACCAGCCAACAAAATGTTCTGCTTGTCATCATCCGGATTCAGCTTAACCACATACGGAATCTTCCCAGTGGAGAAAGTCGATATAACTTGGCCAGTTTCCGTGTCCCAATACTTAATGTTCTTATCATACCCAGCAGTCAAGAATTTAGACCCATCATTGGAGAAGCAAATATCCCTCACAGCTTTGGCGTGACCCATGTAAGTCCTCATACATTTACCAGAGTTATACACATCCCAAATCTTAACCTTACAATCCATACCTGCAGAGAGAAGCAAATGTCCTTGCTTTGGGAAGAACCTAATAGCGGAAACACCTTTCGTGTGCCCACTCCATGTATGAACCAAACGTTTTGGAATGTAGCAATGATCATTGTTCGCCTTAGCATCTTTAGGAGCCTCAATCCAAGACCTTCCTTGATAATCTTTCTCCTCTTTGCCATGGAAGGTACTCTTATCCGCATAATGCTCTCCTTTGGTTTCACCTTGTTGTCCCTTCTCCTCCTTCTTCTTGGCATGATCCTCCGCATACTTCTTCTGCTCCTCCGTCAACTCTCCCTGAACCACCTCCTTCTTCCTCGACCACGGACTCTTCCTATTCTTCCTAAGCCAAGCTTCCGTCTCCGGATTCTCAGCTTCCGGCTCAATCTCTTCCTTTTTCTCTTCCCCTTCCCTCTCCTCTTTGCTCCTCTCAATCTTCCTCCGCTTCTGCTCACTCTGAGGAATATTAAAAACCGAAAGACCATCGTTCTTCTTAAACGCCTCAACATCGCCGACGTAGTTCATCCCAGACGGATCCGCCGCGTAACCGCACTTATGAAACGTATGGTACTGCTCTTCAAACCCAAACGATCCAATCGAAGCATCTTCCACAGAACCTAGCTTATGATTCCGCATCCCTTGAGCGATCCCGTCTTTCGCATACGGATGCGCGGGGCCGAACATCGGAGCCCACAGCTGATCATGGGTAGGGTTATAAAAGACGACGTGTTGAGTCGGGTCAATCGGCTTCGATTTCGATTGATTCACGTTAGCCACCGTGAGAGCTAGTGCCGTATCGTCTACCTCCGGCGCCGATGATTTCGCCTTTAACATACGAGGCGGTGAAGATTCCGGCGAGGAAGCAACGGCTTCGTCTTCTTCTTCGTAGGATTGAATCAGATCCATCTCTCACGATTTTGCTCTCTTACCACAAGTGTTTGAGAAACTTTATACTGAGATTTTGCCTCTTTTCTCTTCGACAAGGGTTTCAAAATTCCTAAATCTAAAATAAGGGTTGCAATTTGTGCGATATTTAGATTTTCAAATATAGCCTCTTACTATTTTTTTCTTTTCACATTTACCCCAATAGTGTATTTTATTGACATTTACATCCCACTGTCTTACTCGGTGGTTAAAATTATGCAAATCTGGACCAATCTAAAATCACGCCAAGCCAAACTGAATTAAACCGGGATGAATAAAAACGAAACGACAACGTTTTAAGGTTTCTTATGTTGACGGTCAACATATTTATCATAATCGAACTCAAAAGCAATTACTCATCTCATATTTAAAGAACTAACACATGTGTGAAAAAACACACTAGCGTTAGCGTAGACTTATCATTTGGGATTTCATGCTTCAAAATATATATATCCATAGATGATTTTCCGTACTCTCTCTTCTATCCTTGATGGATCAATGCCAATCCGACTAATGATAGCCTGCAAATATATGTAATAAAAATTTATACGAAAGACATGACACATGCATATACGTGTGTATTATACAAACATATGCGTGTGGATGTGGTACCTGGGCTATGATTGTGTAAGTGGTCCTATCATTCAAGTTCTGAAGATTAGCACTCATTACTTGAGCTCCTTCTTCTTCAAAAATACTCACAAGCTCGTGTAACATTACTCTTTTCATGTTTAGATCCATGATCAGATTCATTTCTATGGTCGAATCCCGCGAACGAATACTGAGTTTGGGTAGAAGAAACGACCCTTCGTAGAGATTCCCGAGTTCTCCTTGTAACAATGTCCTTTTCTTCTCTTTCAAATAATTTACATTCTCTTTCAATTGGATCATGTATGATGTCGCTTGATCTATAAGGTGAGGCACTGGTAACTGTTTAGATCCCAAAAAAAACCCCAAGATAATTACTTTCATTAATCTTTTACATGAATGTGGTTATATTCAATATATATAAATAAACCGTAAAAACCCTAGCTACGTGAATCATTTATTTGTCAATTAGACACCGTACTTAAAAGAGAGCTAATATGGACGGTCATAGAGGGACAACTGCCTATTCAATTAATCAAAATATTATCTCTTTAGAATAAAACGTACATCTTACAGTAATTATGTAGATAATGTTTGTATTGTTGTATATACGCATAAAACACATCTACAATTTAATATAAGATATATATAGAGAGAGAAAGAGAGAGAGGGAGAGTTAGAGAGAAAAAACGGACCTTGCGAGTGGGAGAAACATGAGAAGAAAGTATAGAGAAGAGATGTTTCATGCGCATCCTTCGATCCTTCTCTCTGAGGTTTCGTTGTTCCCTTAACGACGATGAGTTTCCTTCTCCTATTTCTCTTGCTCTCCCCATTCTTTTTGTTTTCTTTTAAGCTTTTATGTACAAGTTTCTCTTTTCAAATCCATCTCTCTTTATATACAGTTAAAGAGATAGAGAGGGCCGGGAGATACAGAGTCACAAATCTCAACTTTGAGAGAAAGAGCTACGTGATTTAGATGAAAGGGATGTTTTGGAAGAAAGTCATGGCTTTTGTGATTGCGTCCGTGAGCTTACACACTAAATTAATAAGATGCATGCATCTTTCCTACCAAGTAAATTTTACTATTTACTTCGGAATTTCCACGTTCTTAAAGATACAAAAGTTTCAAAACAATTAGATATGTTGTTTATCATTAAAAAAAAAATTAGATTTGTTGGTGGGTTGACACATTACTAGGACGCATCATAATTTCGATGTAAGATTTCTAACGTTCAAAGACATAGTTTAGATAGCATCATGCTTACCGTGTGAGATGAGATTCCTAACGTTCAGAGATATGATTCTTCTTCTTTCAGATTACTAACCATGAGTTTAAGTCCTGTGATTTACAGTAGGTTTGGAGAAAATTATTATCAAAAATCATTTCAATGGCGTAAAATAGTCAACAGCCACGGTAGACAAAAATGAATTCCTTACAACAGTACTATATATGTTTCTATCAACAAATAGAAAAGGAAAATTGTTTTGTATACTGATAGAATCGGGACCACTAAATCAAATAGTATCATCATGTTCAATTAATTTGGTGCACGTATTCATTATCCGAGGAAAGTATCATAAGGCGCCATAACCTAAGATTATTCAACAAGCTATCATTATCATAGAAGAAAAGGACACAACACATTCGGCATTCCTTACATAAATTATTAAAGGCCCTCAACTCTCTTTGGCCGTATGGCCGACATCGTTCACCGGATAGGGGATCTACATGGACCGATCGTCTAAACGTTCACCGGAGGTGAATACAAAGACAGAAAATTAAACATGCCTAGTTTTGTTGAGTCTTGGAGTACTCCAGGTAGATGTTGGTCATAACTTTGCCACTGAGCAAACTGACATAAAAAGTAAAAGGAGCCGCAATATGATACTAACACTGTGTATATATCGTCTCGCTGCTTGACCACTTGCTTAGAAACTGAGTAAGGGACAATTATATCCTTATTGCATTTTCCACATGTTATTCTTTTTTTCCTTCTTCAAATATTTGAATTCGTACAAGAAGAGAATAGTCATTTGGTAACTATCATAATTCATAGCCATTGAAAATCCGTGACTAGAAATACAGATTAGCCCAATTTTAAAATGTTAAGCCTATAATTACTTGTAACTAATTCTGTGGCTAGAAAAGGATGATTACTTATAGTTAGAAAATTTGTAGCGAAATTTTTGTTATCGATCTATATATACTGTCCAATTTATATAAGACATTTAGAAAAAAAGATTTGTTTACTAGTTATGTCGTGTATATATACATGTTTTTTAAGTTTTAGTTAACTATATTCACATACAAAATCTAACCATGTGTGATTTTAGGAGAAAACAAAGATGAATGTCCTTGCTATCGCAATATGAAAAACTCCAAAAGTGGATCCAAATGCCTATGCCCTTGAACATGTTTTGAAGATAGTCATCAGATGCATAACATCTATCTATTCTATGTATGCAAATATCAATTACGACTATTTTAGACGGCGCCTGTAATAAAATATTTGAGCTTAAAATGCTCAATGAAAGAAAATTTGAGAGTTCTTGACAATAAAAGTAGATAATATATTTTATATTTAAACATGAGATTCTATAAACGTAATAGAGATTAGGCATAGAAAGAAAAGAGAAAATAAAGAGATTTTGAAGATGATGTGAGAGGCTTTTTCGTTCATATACTTGAGGAAATGGTATTCAGACATTTGATCATTCCCTTTAACTTAAACAACAATAGGGCTATTACACCAATTCACTCTTAAAAATACTCATAATCTCATGTTTAAAGAACTAACACATTTAATTTGTTAAGAAAAGACTTGTGATTTGGGATTCAATAATGCTTCAAAAAATTAATCATGAGATTATATCCCTTAATCTCTCTTCTATCCTTGATGGATCAATCCCGATCCGACATATGATAGCCTGCAAATATTCATTTAGGTGATTATTAATTTATCATATATATATAGTCCTTCAAAAAAAGTTCAAACTATATTTTAATGATATGGAACAAAGAGATGCTGCTAAAAAAAAAAAAAAAAAA
>Ga0041059_1000624_pt1 | contig 27453 bp, 27 predicted proteins | sample AraColnosormetaG_FD_56232 | JGI IMG/M metagenome (GOLD analysis project Ga0041059, IMG submission 56232) | Arabidopsis roots microbial communities from North Carolina, USA - Col MF nosort | ecosystem: Host-associated > Plants > Roots > Unclassified | place: USA: North Carolina | collected... | reverse complement strand
CAATTCGATCTCGATTATCTCAGGAATTTGGTAAAAGTTCTATGTCCATAAGGTCTTGGAGGTGGAGGTCTCTGCAAACTGTAACAAAATCAACAAACAATTTTTTGGTGTCCATAATAACGAGTCCATTTAAATATATTCATTCAGAAAACTTTTTACTGATTCATATTCATTCTATATACGATGTCCATAATAACAAGAGATTCAATTAACCGTGGTTTGTAAAGAAACCAAAGTTCTTCTCTCTTGATTAATTGGAGAATATGAGGTCTTGGTTTCTTTAAGATTGTGATTTATTTTGCTTATTTAAAGTGCCTTCTCCATTTAAAATTGCGGAGATTGCGGAGATTAAAATTGCGGAGATTAAAATTGCGGAGATTAACCTTATTAGAACTTTTACTTATTTACCCATTAACAATCTTAAAGAAAGCCATCGCGTTGAGTGGATTTGGAGATTAATTGCAGATTTGGAATTGAAGATACTCTCGGAAAGGTTTTTTTCTTCGATAAAGTGAGAAAAAAAAAGAAAAAAAGAGAGAAGAGATGGGAAAAGGAGAGAGAAAAGATGACCGATGGAAAAAATGTAGTTAAAGGGTAAATAAGTAAAATAATTTATCTAAAGTGTCTTCTCCATTTAAAGTGTTTTAAAGAGTCTAATCACGTAATATTCTCTTAGTCTAATGGGGTTTGGACTTAAAACATAAAAGTGACATGCTGCACGTAAGATGTAGACTAAAAGTCTAAAATAGAAGCATCTTCATTTGATATTATCCTTGCTTTCTCTTGTTGAGAACCTGAAATCTTTTGGGGGTATTAGGTAGGACTTAAAAAGACTCGATGTTGATTGCTATGTCAATGAAAACTTGACCATTTTATTAGTTGTATAGTGTATGAAATGAAATTATCCAACTTTGTCTTCTCGAACCACTTCTCATTATATCACAAATTCACCGGTTTTATATATTGGGGCACACATACAATAGGGAAAATTTACAAAAAAAGATAGACATGACATTCATACAACTTGTTCTTCTATAACCACTCACTATATCACAAGAGTACTCACTACTCACAGTCACAAGGTTACAAAACAAGAGAGACATAACTTTTCTACAAATTTGGAAAAGTACTAAACGGTGTTCTTGGTCTCATCTATTGTTATCATGTTCTTGAGATAGAAGAAGATTGGTGAATTTTCTTGACTAATCTTTGTATCATCGTGTAAACGAAACTTGCTCTTTTCTTCTTGATCTTCTCTTGACCCAATTTATGCTCTCAAATCTCAGTCCCTTGACCCAGAGCTTGGCTCACCTGGAATATTTTGAAAGAATCAACAATTTGAATTTCTTTAATCTGGTTCCAATGTTGTGAGTGGTGAAAACAAAGTAACATGATTAGCATTAAAAGTAAAAGTAAATAATAAATCTCACCTCTTGAGTTAATGACACTAACTAGATTGTTGAGTCAGGAGATTGTTGAGTTTTGATTAGGCCTATCTGACGATTTGAGCCAGCAAGACTGTCCCAAGTGCTTGGAGTTTCAATAGAATTCTGTGATATCAACCGAAATTATAGCTTTGTGAGGTGAAATCTGAAACAGAGGATTATAAAGGTGAACATAGTAGAATTTAGCTTACTGTTTTTGGAGATAGTAAATCAGAATCATTATCATCACTGCTACAATCACTGAAGACACCAGTTAATGAGTTTGGAGGTCTGTAATCATTGCGATTATCTTGCATAAACATGATATTCCTCTGTTTATCATCATCATTCAACCATGTTTCCCATTCCTCTCTTGGTATAGCATCCTCTCGATTTGAGCATCTTGACGCACATCAAGAAACCCACTAAACCAACTTGGTATAGCATTCTCGACTATGCTAATGACTTACATCGACATGGCTCGTGTCACCATCGAAATTTGTTGGCCGGAGGTAATGGTCGACGATCTCCTCTTTGGTCGGACGGAATCTGAAACCCACCGGATTCACCATTTTTCGAGAGTGAATAAAGTTTCAGTTTTAAAAAAAATGGAGAGAAAAAGAGGGATCAGAAGTATTTCGCCATTGTTGCTATTATGCAAGTTCTTTTGGTAGGAGGGAGAAGACGGATATATACACAATTTTCCTATTATTCATGAAATATTGAAAAACAGATTCCCAAATCCACAATTGACTTGCTAATATAAGAGTTATATACAAATTTTTAGGCTCTACTTAAGTCTGTTCACACAATTGATTCGCCCTAAACATATTTCTAATTGCGTAACAAAATAGTGTGAATCACTTGAATTCTATGTTTTTTAAAACAAAACCGAACAAACACAAGAACCAGTGAATCAAATCACAAGTTTACGATAGACTAAAACACTGAGGTGACAAACTGGCACGAGAAACGAAGGTTCTTATAAGAACTAGAATCAGCTTTAAGGCATAACAAAAGTCTAAGACAAAAACAAAAAACAATCCCAAATAGAGATAATGCTAAACGTTCAACACAAAACATAGAGATCTCAAGCTTGCTTAAACGATGGCGTTCGCAGCACTTGCGATTCTTGGCCACAGATCAGCACACTCCTTTCCGATTGGTCCAGTGATAGCAGATCCTAATTACATCACACAACAGACTCATCAGCTACAAGTAAATATGATACTACTGATTTATCACTACGAGATTGGCTTTGAGTTGCCCCATATCAAACTTCTAGATAAATTCAGATACACAATACTTCCTCTAGTAACTACTAACTCATCAGGAGGTTATCAAAACTTGCATACATAAACAACTCATACATCTACCAGAGAATTCAATAACAAATAAGCAAAAACATCAACTTCTTACCTTTCATTTCACCCTTGGGATTGACAATGACACCAGCATTATCTGCAAAACCAAAACTTTCTATCAGACAATCACACTTCAGAGAAATTGAAATGCAAATCACAGAGAAGAAAAGCAAAGGATTACCTTCGAAATACATGAAGACACCGTCCTTTCGGCGCCAAGGCTTCCTCTGCCTAACAATGACAGCAGGAAGCACCTTCTTACGGAGATCAGGCTTACCTTTCTTAACAGTAGCCATAACCATATCACCAACACACGCTGATGGCAAACGGTTAAGACGACCCTTGATTCCTTTAACCGAAATGATGTAAAGGTTCTTAGCTCCGGTGTTGTCAGCACAGTTCACAGTGGCTGCCACTGGAAGACCCAGTGACATCCTGAACTTGTTACCAGAGGTTCCTCCTCTTCCTATTCACAAAAAACAAACACAAAAGTTACAGATCTAAACACTATCAACCAAAGTAGAGACATATAAGACTAATATTCATGATCCAGAAGCTTTACTAATAGAAATTAGGGTAAAACCATTGTCATTGAAAGTGAAATGAAGAAAATAAGCGAAAACAGGATATGATTCATACGAGATGTACACAGATTAGGTTAAGCGAATTAGAGATGAAGAAACGTTTTTTTACCTCGCTTCGACATGGTTGCAGAGTAGCAGCTCTCTCCTTGAAAGAGTTTCAATGGCAGCGCCGAGAGGGTTTATATACGCTTGAACTAGGGTTTTCTTCATGTATTGTGAGCTGACCTGGACTTTATTTTATGGGCCGAAATAATTTAACAATAAGCCCAATAATGTTCTCTTTCTTTTCTCATCATCTTTTTTTTGGAAATCATCTTAGGCCCAATATATCATAAAGGATTTTGAATTTTTTTATTTTTTTTATCAAAAAGGATTTTGAATGTAAAATTTGATCGGCTAGCAACATACAGAGATGGACATTTTTGTCTCCACCAAAATCACAACTGTAATCATCTTCTCAAAACCAAAAATAAAAAAGTAAAGTGTTGCATGTATCTATCTTTATCTGTTGATAAATTAGGATTGCTATTTTCAGTTGCAAGTTAAAACAATCGTAGAAGCTTTTTACATGGTTTTGATGAAATGACAATTGATTTCGGTTCGGGTTTGAAATTACATGTGATTTCTGTTTGGTTTAGATGGTTTTGAAATAAAAATTAATTTTGGTTCGGTTTGCATTAGAATTAATACGGTTTTGAGAAAAAAAACAAAAGAAAAAAGTCACTCGAGGCTGTTTTGGAAACAAAGCGAGTAGATGTAAAATAGGCATGATTTTGTGGGTTTACCCCTACAGAAATCGACGACACGCGTTCAACGCGAGGTTGGTGCGAGTGGGCATGGAATGGAGCGCGTGGCGCGAGGTTGGTGCGAGTGGGCGAAGTCCGGAGCGCTCTGATTGGCTGAAAAAATAGAAATAATGTTGATGTAGCTCCTCCTCTCCTCCTCTATTATTAATTTTTCGTCATTCTTCAGTTCTGAAAGTTGTCTGGTTTTAAGATGCAATGAAATCTTATTCTATAACCTTTTAAAAAAACGAATATATCTAATTATATAACCTTAAAAAAAAAAAGAATATATCTAATTATATAACCTTGTTCTAATTATTAAGTCCTCCTTCAATCTATTAGATTATTCGTTTTTTTTTAGATTATGAAATAAATTATTTTATTCTTATTATTACTTTTTCAAAATTTTATGTTTGTTGAAACAACAGTAGTTTACATAGCAATACAGATACAAGGGTATTTTCGTCATTTTCCAAAACGACATAGTTTTCAGGAGCTGAGGGAGGATGAGGATGATAAATTGATAATAATAAGAATGAAACATAAAATTTGTATGTTTTTGGTTATTTTGAAATCATTGATTAATGTCACACAAAAAAAAAATAGAATGGATTTTGAGATAATAAAATTTTCATTTTCATTTTGTTCTGCAGACATTGAAAACTAGATTCAGCTGAGCCCTTAAGAAATCAAAGTGAGTTGAATATTTTTCTAAAAATGTGAAAATTGGTAAAAGTTTGTCCTCATTTTGCTAGAAAAAGGATTCACTTTAAAGTTAAAAGAATAATATAAAGCTTGTTTGGAAATCTCAGCATTGCACTACCGTTGCTTGCAAATCTAGAATCTGGATTTTAAGATACTTCCGGTGCTCTTGTTCATGTTTGCACCAATGGGACTGTTTTGGTGACACATGGAGGTGTTGAAATGGGTTAAGGATATGCATACAAAGGTTGCTGCAGCGGCCTTTAACATTCCCCTTAGTTCGGTTTTTGTGTCAGAAACAAGCACATACAAGGTACCTCTAACTCGGTTACATGTACTCTGTGGACTTTGGCCAAGACAAAACTGTTATTGTTCTCTCTTATCATTTTTGTCGTCTCTTAATAGGTTCCAAATGCCTCACAAACTTTTATTGCTCTCTTGTCGTTTTGATTGCCTCTTAATAGGTTCCTAATGCGTCACCTACTGCTGCTTCTGCGAGCTCTGATATGTATGGTCCTGCAGTTTTAGACGATGTTAAGCATATTATAGCAAAATTGGAGCCTGTTACATCTAAACACAATTTCAACACCATTCGCTGAGGGTAGCTTTCGAAGAGCTCAAGTGGGGAGATGCAGCTCATACATGGATTAAACCATGAGCTTTACTCACTTGCGGACCTGGAAACTAAAAAATACCTTAAGAAGATGCTTTACTCACAACATTCCCTTTCTCTTCTCAAGGTATGCAACCATAAGAAGAAGCACTTCTGAATTGGTAGAAACAAATTTGGAACTGATGAACCTAGGATTATACTTTGTTTAATCCGAATAGAAATGTTGGTCAAAGTCATATATGTAAGTAACTTCCAGTCTCCAGTACATGTAACATTACAAAGATATAGGTTTCTTCAAATCAGTAACTTCTTGGAGAAAAAAAAACAAAGAATGTAAAATTTGATAGTTCCAAAAAAACTAGCAACAATGTATAAATAAAAATATAAAATATGTAAATAATTCTTCTATGATGACCAAAATAAACCAATAAATTACAACTTCTAAGTCTAAATATTAAAATTTTGTTTAACATTACAAATCATTGATGCGATGGATCACTCTTGGCTGAATTTACCAGTGATGGGCTCCTTTTCGATCCAGTCTTTACGCTCTAGAACTCTATTAAAAAAGGTTTATTTATTTTGACATATGCCATGAAATTTGAAGAACAGAACTAAACAGTGAGTTTCTTTGGTTAGGCAACATAACACTTTTTTTTACCTAAAGAAGAGATTGTAAATGAGAAAAAACTGCAGACCATAAAAGTTGTATATGTCATCAAGAAGGAAAAGCTAGTTGAATCATGCAGAGCTCGCGATGGATCATAGTGTTTTGTGAGCTCATGCTTTCTTTAATGTTTAACTCTAAATAATGACCAGTCTCATTTGCGCTTTTTAGACACCTCTTTGGAACCTGCATTTTAAGAATTGGCGGTTGTTACCTCAACGACTGAATCATACACTTTAGAGAAATTCTAAAGGATCTCAAGCTTTAGGCAGGGATAATTGATGCTAAGCCTCTAAGGTTATATCATCTTAGACATTCTTTCTCACCTTGTTGTTTTTTAGCAGAAACAATCTTTCTTCTCTCTATAGACTTGCCTTGAGATCCTGACATGACATATCACCGGAATGCATAATTAGCCAAGAAATATAGTTTCTCTTTTTTTGGTGGCATCATTTCATTTCTGTGAATCAATGTACTTTGCCAAATCATATTTTTGGCTCGGATCTCATACGAAACTACACAAAATCTAACTTAGAATGTGTAAGCAAACGAAGGAAGTAAGCCAGCATTCTGTCACAAAGGTTTGAACAACAAAAGCAATGTGTAAAGAAAACTGACCTTTTATTTTTCTGTCTCTGCATGATTCGCTTCCGCAGCAACATCTAAATGCCTTTACAGGATGACTTTTATCATTGAAGTCTATCATGTAATCCTGCGATTAGAAACACAGGTTTTTTGAATTGAGTATCTGTACAACTCAAGAGAGGATAACGTTATGGGACCAGTAGAAAGACGTGTTTGGTTCCATCTCTCTATTGATGAAGTCATCTACAAACACACCAGAGATCTAGAATGGCAAAATCATCAGAATGCTCTAATCTAATAGCTTTAGTGCAATATCCACAGTAAGAGCGCAAAACTTCTTTAGCCATGTGAGTATTTGTAACTATGTGGTCAATACAAAGTAGTTAAAACTAAGGTAGCTTAATCATGGTGCTTACCCATGTCAACTCATCCATGGCCTTCACGTCTCGTAGGGTAAAAAAAGCAATCTGCACATGACCAAACCCAGACTCCTTAAGCTCACTGAAATTTACTTTCACAATCACTGCTTTCCGGAAGATCAGGTTAGAGTGGAGAAAACAGATACTTACATGATAATAATGTCTGTCAGGCGTCTCTATCTCTATCGGAATATCAATCATGTTTGCATCCTCGCATCTGCATCAACAAAAGTTCACAAGAACCATAAACTCTCAAGGGAAGCACGAAAAAATCATAGCACAACGAGCGTTGATTAATACCTGTGATTGATAAACCTTGCGACATTTCCACAGATTGTGGCATCCAGGCAGAGAGCTTCTTCATCTTTTAGATCCTTTTCAGAACCCCAGTCTGCATCCAGAGTTACAGGATATGTATGTCGTTCACTACTAGACCTAACATTCCGATCGTATAACTCCGTGTTGGTCAATATTTCACCAATGTATTCACAGATAAAGGTTCCTTTGGGCAAGTCTTGCAGTGTTCTAAGACCCCATCCTTTCCCTTCTTGAGTAAAGTAAACCTGAAACAATATATTTTGCTCGTCAAACAAATGAAAGGAGAAAATAATAATTCAAAAAAAACGGGGAGAAAATCATAGAAATAGTTCAAAATTATGAGGGTGCCAGACATCAAGCCAAGAAGCTATATAGAAGACTAATTTAAAATAGGATGGTCAGCATATAAGATTGAATGTAGTATCCTAGAAATGTAACCTGCAGTTGGCACCTTATCCCTCTCTGTACTACTCGATTTCCACACTGCATATCACATCCACACTTTCTCCAGCATTCCTTGATGAACTTTCGGATTAAGTGTCCATCACATTTTCCATATGTGCCCTTATCGTGATCTCTCTCCAAAGGGCAGTCTTTGCAGTAAACTTTAGGGAACGAATCTGGTTCCTTTTTCATCTTAAGACAGGTGTCCAGAAACTTTTCCTTTAGCAGCCCTTCTTTGGTATAAGCATATTCTCCACTGGTTTCACGAGCACAAGTGCAAGGAAAGTCAGCTGAAAGACAGTTCCCTTTGCAGTTTGCGCAGCAATCTTCATCAGAGATTCGAGCCAGAGACACGTGGAGATAAGCACTTTGGTAAACAATGTTGTGAGGGATGTAAGTAAACTTTGGCACAGCTTCACTCCCAACATCATCGACAAGAGGGATTTTAACGCTCTCTGAACCTTTAGTTATGTCAGCAATTCTGCTTTTATATTTCCTCTTGCGATCACCATTACTAAGCTGTGGCTGCTTCTGGACTACCTGAATGGAGGAACCTGAGGATGCAGAACGGGTTTCGTAAGTTTTTTTCAGAGTAGCAGGAGAGTCAATGACCTTAAGATTCTTCCCTCTATTACCATTAGATGAACCTTCACTTTGCTTATTCTCATCCTCAACAGAATAAATAGCGTCGACCAGTGCAGTATAGTTATCCAACTTTATATACGACCAATTGCCACCAGCCTCTTCTAGGAGCTTCATAAGCACTGGCATTGTCTTTTCATCGGGAATATCCAATTGCCTTGTTCTCTCTAAAGCTTTGAGTACCTTCTCGTCTTTATTGGTGAGCATCGCTTGTTGCATATCGAGATCACTTTCAACAGAACCTGCAAATACACACTAAATATCTTAATTGGTAAAAAATGCCAAATTACTAGTTTTCTAGTGATAAAATATAATCTGGTTCATATGTATGAAACTGCTAATCACCAAAGTAAAGACACATCAATGCATCAGCTATCCTTAAAGATCTGCGAATTTTGAATAAACCCAATCCTTATCAACAATCATCCAAAAATCTCACCAATCAAGAACCCTAAAAACAGATTTATGCCAATTCCAAACAAAACAAAAACGGCGATCTCATCAAATCGACAAAGACAGATTCCAACATTTTTCAAAATTTCAAGCTTAAACCGTTCTGCAACTCGCGGAGTAAGAACCCACATTGATCAACACAATAAGAAAAGAGAATGCATGAGAAAAGCAAAGAGAATGCGTAACATACAAACAAAAAACCTTACTGGTTAGTCCGGAGAGACTGATCATACAGAACAATCGGAAGCTTCTCGAATCCAGCCGCCGCCGGCTAAAAAACACAATTGTGGAAGAAGACGGCGAATGATTGCATGCAAAGAGTTCGAACTTTCTGTGAAAGCTTACGAAATTAATAAATTAATCAATTTTCGAATTGATAAATACCCTAAAACAGATCCATTTTAAACACACTTTTCCACAGTATCTCTGTTTCACTGCGTCGTGCGTGAGTATACATACAATTGTTTATAGATTTTGTTTTTCCGTCGTGGACAGATTTATTTCCAGATTTATTTCCATGATTGTGTAGGTCCATTAAAATAGGCCCATTGACTAAAAAGCACAGCATAATTAAATAAAAGTTATGGGCTATAACGTGATATGTATTAGTTCTGGGGGTTACAAAACATAAATATATAATCTTCTTACTTCAAACGTCGTACTGTAGTTATTTTTTTTTTTTGTTAAAGCAAACGTCGTAGTTATTAAAGGATGTTATATAACTTTTAGGGCAAATAGTTACATGATTAATTACGTATCCTACCACTTTTATTTCCACAATCGAAAAATGGAAAGAAGGAGGTTTTCCTTGGTTGGTAGAACAAATACAAGGAACAGAATTATTTTCCCAACATCTCTCTGATCATGTACCCTTCAACAATCTGCAATAGGATAATTAATTAGTCAATTCAATTTTGTATGTACATAATTAAATAGTTAGAACATTTGTGTAAGAACTTCATAAACATGGGATCTATATAATTATAAGTTTCTAATATTTTCGTTTATAATTAGCATGTTTCGTTTATATTAGCATGTCTCTACATTATAATGTTTTCAAATTAAAAAAAAATAGAGTAAAACGATATCAAATCTAATAGTAATAACTTACCATCTCCTTTTTTCCGCAAGCTTTTTAGGAACATAAAAAAGATAGCAACAAAGACCAATGCCGCTACTCCTCCTACAACAATCGCCAACGACTTCCCCGTGTTTACTTTTGAACCTTCTTCTGTCAAAAGAAACAATTCGCAACTTAAGTACATAATCAACTGATATTTGTTTTGGTTCAGTTTTCTTTAATAACTGTACGTACCGTGGTATGAATCATTGGGAAGTTCATGTGGGTGATATGTATAACCGACGTGGCACCCTTCTAAGTATATTTGTCCGGCTATGGACCACCGACACTCTTCTGCTGCTGCTGCCGCGGCTGAACTTATGCACTCGCCGCAATCGCAAGCTTCAACGTGGCCGTCGCATTGAGCCACAACGTGGAGGAGCTTGTAGCTATCCTCATAGAATCCGTGACCGTCAACAACTCCTGTTTCGGCTGCAGTGAGTGCCTCCGTCCTCATCTCTTCGAATCCGGGGAAAGTCTCCGCGGTAGCTCCATCGCATATCTTGTGGATGAGACCGTGTTCCGGGGTCTCAAATAACTTGTACTTGTGATGATTATTAACTTCTTCCAAAAATAACAAGAATCATATTTATTTTACGTAATGAATCGTTTACTTTAATGTGAATTCAACTTAATTTGTTTATCACTATCCTTCAATTTTTCTCGCGAGTGGAAAATTTATATACCTAAGAAATAATATATTTTTTGATAAAAGTATAAGAAATTTTACTATAAGACCAAATAAGTAAGAAATTTTCCAACCATTTTTTTCTGTACACGATTTTATGATTTTTTGTCAACAACAAAGATGAATACTTACGAGCGCCAGGGGTATCAATACGTTCGAATTTGTATATCAAATGACATCCTCGAAGATGAATACGAGCTGACGTGGCATTTCCACACGATCTAGACGAAATTTCACGAAGATCACCAACACATTTATGGCAGATCTCACTCGGATAATCTTCTCTGCATTGGAACCATCCAGAGACAGCGTGTTTTTCGTTACCAACTAGAGTCTTCAAGAATTTAGATCGAGAGGATTCTGATTCGAGTTTGCGTAAGAAAGAAGAAAGGGCTTGTGCACGAAGAAAGAGATTCTGATTCGAGTAATTTGGAGATTTTGTTGTTGCTTTTTGGAGGATGTTTGCGTCCAATGGATCGCATTGTTTGAAAACAAGAGTGTCGTAATCAAGTTGAGAAGTGTTGATGATAGAGGGAAGAGACAGAATGATTAGGGCTAGGGTTTGTGTGAGGAGAGAGATCAAGTGGACAACCATGTTTGAGTCAAAACTACAGGGAAGAGAGATATATTTTTAATTCATTGAATATATACATTGGTGAATGGAGAGGGAAGTTGTGGTAGATTAGATTTTGTCTACGTATGTCTACCACTTGTCTACATATGTTAAAGATTTAGTTGTGACTTAGGAGGTCGTCAAGCGCACGTGCTAAGCACACCAACGATTTCTTGATCTTTTCTTCTTGTTGGTATGAATATGATCCTAGAGGTTAGTTTAACAATTTTCTAATGATTTTATGTATAGTGAAACAGTAATATTATTCACAATTTGTGGAACTGGCTGATCCAAAATATGTTAAAAATGACATTCGGCTACTAGCGGAGGTCTGATTCTTAGCCTAACCCTTATTCAATTCTTTTAATACTACTAGTGTTGGTTTGAAGTAAGAGAATAATAATGTACGTAAATGTATGTAATTTGAAAGTAAGAAAAGCTTTCGATGAAGTCTTAGACAGTAACAAACTAACAAACATATCCGCTCAACTAAATTTACCTAACAAATTTCCATAGTTTTCAACCAAGATTTAAATTAAAAATACACTGGAAATTCTAAACAACCCTAAATTATGTTTTTTTTTTGTTGTGTGAGAGCGAAATAGTCGGAATTAGAGTAAGACCAATCAAATTTTAAATATTTATCGTAACTTTTATTTCAAGTTGCTTTATATGATGTCTTGAATCTCAATTGCCTTGCCAAGAAAAACAAGCGCTGACATATATAAAAAGCCTAAAATTACAGAAGAAAAATACAAAGAGCTAGAAGAAAAAGAAATTCCCCTGTTCTTCCGTAAATATCGTTAATTCGTTATGACAGAGTTTCATTCTCTTTGACTAGATCTTTATTTTTTTCTTTACACCGATACAAGTCAAAACTCTTAACAAACAAATATTTAGATCAACATAGACCAAAGAGTCAAAGAAATAATGTCTGTCTCCATAAAGTCTCCAACTTTTATAACAAATTTTCCGTTGAATATGACAGTAAATAAACCAACGGTCTAGTTCTTATCATGTCTAAAAACCACAAGCTCCTTCCTCATCTTACGCTCCCCTCTTTACCTCTCCTTTTATTCTCCTTCTCATTCTCCTCTCAACAACTGATCGTATAATCATTCTCACGGAGACGAGTGACCAAAACAAGGTCTCCCGCTTCTTGCGAAGATTAAACGAATCCATTTAGATTTTAAAAACCACACAAAAAAAATATGGGTCGGCTCAAGTTCGCATGTCCGGTTCTTGAGATCAATTTAATCTCAGCTCAAGACTTAGCCCCTGTCTCAAGAAACATGAAAACGTATTCCGTCGCTTGGATCAACACCGATCCTATGAGAAAACTCACCACGCGTGTTGATCAATCCAACAGAGCTAACCCTATATGGAACGAGAAGTTTGTGTTTCGTGTCAACGACAAGATTCTCTACGTTGACGCATCAGCGATTGTGATTGAGATCTACGCAGCGGCTTGGGCTAAAGATGCTCTTGTTGGTACTGTGAATGTTCTTCTCAGCGATCTTTTTGCTCCTTGGTCTGGTTTTGGTGATGGTAACGACGGTGGTGGTGGGAATAACAACATGAGGCTTGTGACTCTTCAGATTCGTCGTCCTTCAGGGAGGCTACAAGGGTTTTTACGTCTCGGTGTTGCACTTCTTGACGGTGGTCAACGGAGTATGCCTTTATCTATTGAGGTTTTCGATGGAAGTCGAAAAGGAGAGAGGAATAGTGTTAAAAGAGACCAAGAGGCTTCAAGAATGATGCATCGCCGTACGAATAGCGATCAAACGGATTTAACCACGTCTACGAATGATTACGGTGTGAAAACAGGGGTTGTTACTGGCAATGGAGGAGGAGGTGGTGGTGGTGGCGGTATTGTTGTTGGTGCGGATAGTATGGTTAATGGTTCGCTTTGTAGCTCTGATATTGGACCATCAGCGTCTGTGGTTGCGGCTGCGATTGCGCAAGGGCTTTACAATAGACAGAAAACAGCGGTTAAAGCGGCTAACAAAGAGGACGCAAGTTCGATACTTGAAGGGAAAACAGAGGGAATTGAGCATAGAGTTGAACGGTGGAGAGCAGAGAAAAATGGCACGGGTGGAGCGGGTGGAGCGGCTGGATCAAGCGATGATTCTAGCGGGAAAGGAGGAGCGGGAAGGAGAAGAAGGAGGAGGAGAAGAAAGGAGAAACAACAAGGGAGGAGAAACGGTGGAGGAGAGGGTAAGAAAGGGTTGTTTTCATGTTTTGGAAACGTGTTTGGATGTGAGATTTCGATAACATGTGGCGGTGGAAGCGGCGGAGAAGGAGACAGCACAAAGAAGAGATATAATAACAATAAAGTAGTAAATCTTAGTGCTGTAGACGAAACGTTTAGTCATTCTGCGACTTGAGATAAGAGAAAATGTTTACTTATTTTTGGTTTCTTTTGGTGGTGTAAAACGTTTGATGATGGGTTAAACCATACAGATTTGAAAGTATTGAGGTTAAAACGTATGAATAAACTTTCCCGTTACATTTCTGGTAAATGGACTAATTTGAATATTTGTATAATACTGGGGTTATTGTGAAAAGCTTTTAAAGAAAGGGAAAAGAAAAGAGAGCTTTTTGAGAAACGCATTAACACACCATAACTTCATCATCAACCTTCTCCTCTTTCTTACGCAATTACAACTTCAACGCCTCTCTATCTCTTCGCCGTGAATGTCGAGATAGTCGTAAGCTCTCTGCTTTTCAAATTTCTCTCAAATTGAGGTAGAGAGAGAGGGCACAGAGATAGAGAGAGAGGGGCATAGGAAACGGTGATTTTCCCAGTTCCCGGAGGAACAATCGGCTGATTTCTCTGTAATCGAAGAATCTAAACCTCACCCACTCGAAATCAGCTCGTGGGTTTTGGGGGGTCTCTATTAATTTCCAAATTCTGGAGAAAAATCTTGTATTTCTTCAAGATGTTTGGGTGTGATTGTTTTTACTGGAGCAGAGGAATCTCCGAGTTGGATTCGGAATCGTCCGAGCCAAAGCCCTTCTCACTTCCGGCTCCTCTTCCTAGTTGGCCGCAAGGTACAAAAAACTTTCTTTACTGGAAATTGCTAATTTATCTATAATTTCAAATTGAAGTTGCAAGATTCTGTATATGGAATTGAGTTTTTCAGCTAGGCTTGGTCTAATCAAATAATTGAGCTGACAAGTTATAATATCGATACTTTATCTTTCATGCGTACATAAGATAAGGTTAATTATTTATGGATCCTTCCTTGGTTAATGACAATCTTATCTAATTGTTTGGCTTAATTTTATATAATTGTTTAGAGAGAGAATTAATTTCTGGTTTATTGAAATTTGAAAGGGTAGACTGAGGAAGATGCTTTGGAATATTCTGCATGGGTTGTTCCGTTGTCTACTTGTCTTGTTCATTCTTCTTTGGTTGACTCTGATTCAAGATTTTTGTATACACAAGTTAATTTCAAGCCTTAAAGAGACTTTCTATTTTTGCTATAATTAGATATGATTGGTTTTGTTAAGTTTTATTGGCTCAATAATGTAAGCAATGATAATGTTGTCTCTCTGATCATAGAAAAAAAGGCTCTATCTTAAATGTGTTGAAGAGTAGATGGATATGGTATCATGTTATTTAATACTCTTCTATGGGACAAAAACTTAAGTTTTGTTTGATGGAAATAAATCTCGGTATTGGTAATGAATTTGAAGCTGATGAATTTGTACTTTTGAATGCATCAAGCTAAGCGCCTTCTTGTTTTACTGTTTCAATCTATCAATTGTTCTATATAGAAGTGTTTTTAGTTCTTTGATGCTGAAAGTGATGTACTTTTCTGTTACTGTCAATCTCTTTGCAGGTAAAGGTTTTGCCACAGGAAGAATTAGCCTAGGAGAAATAGAAGTGGTGAAAATCACCAAGTTCCATCGAGTTTGGAGCTCTGATTCATCACACGACAAATCAAAACGTGCTACATTTTACAGAGCCGATGACATTCCAGAAGGATTCCATTGCCTTGGTCACTATTGCCAGCCAACCGATCAGCCCTTGAGAGGTTATGTACTTGCAGCTCGGACTAGCAAAGCCGTCAATGCTGATGATTTCCCGCCCTTGAAAAAGCCTGTGAGTTATTCTTTAGTTTGGAGTGCAGATTCAGAGAAAAATGGTGGTGGTTATTTCTGGCTACCTAATCCTCCGGTTGGTTACAGAGCAATGGGAGTTATTGTAACCCATGAACCAGGTGAACCTGAAACAGAGGAGGTCAGATGTGTAAGAGAGGATCTTACAGAGAGTTGTGAAACCTCTGAGATGATACTTGAGGTGGGTTCTTCGAAGAAGTCGAACGGCTCTAGTTCTCCTTTTAGTGTATGGAGCACCCGACCTTGCGAGAGAGGGATGCTGTCACAAGGTGTCGCTGTTGGGTCATTCTTTTGCTGCACGTATGATCTGTCGTCTGAGAGGACGGTCCCTGATATCGGATGCTTAAAGAATCTTGATCCGACCTTACACGCGATGCCAAATCTCGACCAGGTCCATGCGGTTATCGAACACTTCGGACCAACAGTCTACTTCCACCCAGAAGAGGCTTACATGCCTTCATCTGTACAATGGTTCTTTAAGAATGGAGCTTTGTTGTACCGGTCAGGGAAATCAGAAGGTCAACCGATTAACTCCACGGGCTCGAACTTGCCTGCTGGAGGATGCAATGATATGGATTTCTGGATAGATCTTCCTGAAGACGAAGAAGCAAAGAGTAATCTCAAGAAAGGAAACCTTGAAAGCTCGGAGCTTTACGTTCATGTGAAACCAGCACTTGGTGGAACTTTCACCGACATCGTTATGTGGATTTTCTGCCCCTTTAATGGCCCAGCCACGCTCAAAATCGGCCTATTCACGTTACCTATGACCCGCATAGGAGAACATGTCGGTGATTGGGAACATTTCACTTTCCGCATATGTAATTTCTCTGGTGAGCTTTGGCAAATGTTCTTTTCTCAGCATAGTGGTGGTGGTTGGGTTGATGCATCAGATATTGAGTTTGTGAAAGATAACAAACCGGCTGTGTACTCATCTAAACACGGACATGCGAGTTTCCCTCATCCAGGAATGTACCTCCAAGGCTCGTCAAAGCTCGGGATTGGAGTCAGAAACGATGTTGCAAAAAGCAAGTACATTGTGGATTCAAGCCAAAGGTATGTGATAGTAGCAGCTGAGTATTTAGGTAAAGGAGCTGTGATAGAGCCGTGCTGGTTACAGTATATGAGAGAATGGGGTCCGACCATTGCATATGATTCAGGGTCTGAGATCAATAAGATCATGAATCTTCTTCCTTTGGTTGTTAGGTTCTCTATTGAGAACATTGTTGATTTGTTTCCCATTGCTCTTTATGGAGAAGAAGGTCCCACAGGGCCAAAGGAGAAAGATAACTGGGAAGGAGATGAGATGTGCTGAAAGAAGACAAACCTCTTTGTGATCAAGACGGTTTAATGGAAGATGAAGTCTCTTGTTGAATCGGAGGGTTTTGATCTCTACTCTACTAGTAATTGTGACTAATATGTAATTTACAGTATACTAGAATAGGGTTTGATCTTGGTGGTTGTAATTTGTTGATGTAAGACCTAAAACGCTGTGTTTGCGGCTGTAATCAGCTGCGACAGCTCATGAGCAATATGAATGATTGATTTTGTTGTACTGCTATCTTCTCGTATCTCTCTGTGTTCTTTACGCTATTGGTTAGATTGAATTCATAACCACCCCCAACTGTTCCGGTTTGACACATCGTTCCGGTTAGTGTGTAGTATTGGACGAAATCGGTTATTGATAATTCGGTTCCGATAATCGGTTTTAATAATGTGTATATTGTAAACTTGAACCGTTCTCTAGTCTCTATCTCTTTCTCTTTCTTCTGATAAACCTCTCGGCACTGCGCTGTGTAGTGAGCTTTCACTTCCGTCGTTAGCTGCAGTTTAAAATCCGGCGAATTGCGGACGGAGAATTCAATCATATAGCATTATTGAGGAGCTGAAATGGAGGTTGTGACAAAGATATGGTGTTGATTTTCACTTCGCCGTTATTGCTGCGATGGATTTCATTTCCGCTTCTTCCTTATCTTCACCCTTTTCCACACAGTTGTCTCCGATTTATTTGAGCTCAGGTATAGTATCGTTAAAGCCTAGACATCGAGTCAAAAATCGAAACTTTGGGTCTAGAGAATCCAATAATAAATCTAGGAAAATTGTGCCCATTAGAGGCTGCTTTGGTTTTTCCGGGAGTTTTTTGAGGTCGAAACAGTCTGATTACGGTAGTGAAGCTGTTTCGGAATCATTGAGATTATGTGGAGAGGGAAATGAGCTTGTGCTATCTTCCGAGTATAATAGCGCAAAGACGAGAGAGAGCGTAATACAGTTTGTTACCAAGCCTCTAGTTTACGCCTTGTTTTGTATTGCAATTGGACTTTCTCCGATTCGCTCTTTTCAAGCTCCAGCTTTAGCTGTGCCTTTCGTCAGTGATGTTATTTGGAAGAAAAAGAAAGAGAGAGTGAGAGAGAAAGAGGTGGTTTTGAAAGCAGTTGATCATGAGTTCTCGGATTATACTCGGAGATTGTTGGAGACAGTCTCGGTTTTACTGAAGACTATTGAGATAGTTAGAAAGGAAAATGGAGAGGTTGCTGAAGTGGGAGCGGCTTTGGATGCAGTTAAGGTGGAGAAGGAGAAACTGCAGAAGGAGATAATGAGTGGGTTATATCGTGATATGAGGCGGTTGAGGAAGGAGAGAGATTTGTTAATGAAACGAGCTGATAAAATTGTAGATGAGGCCCTAAGTTTGAAGAAACAGAGTGAAAAACTGTTGAGAAAAGGTGCTAGGGAGAAAATGGAGAAACTGGAAGAGAGTGTGGATATTATGGAGAGCGAGTACAATAAGATATGGGAAAGAATAGATGAGATTGATGATATCATTTTAAAGAAAGAGACAACAACATTGAGTTTTGGGGTTAGGGAGCTTATTTTCATTGAAAGAGAGTGTGTAGAGTTGGTTAAGAGCTTCAACCGAGAATTGAATCAAAAAAGTTTTGAAAGGTGATATCTCTAGCCATGATTTTAGCAGATATAATATTATTCTACCTTACCTATAGCTGAGATTTTGGTTGCCCTTTAATGAGGATATTTTAACAGTTGATTGTCATAAGCTCATCTTTTTGCAAGATTTCTCTTTGCATTCATCTTATTGCGTGCACTTCTAGCGGTGATGGTAATGTTGTATCTTTTACTTGTTAGATTACCAATTATCTTGTTTGTACTCCTGCACCTAGTCTAACTGTATCTTTTTGTTGGCTTTTATATATGTTTTTAACATGTCTATGCTGTTTTTCCTGTCGACATAAATGTTTCATGTTTCACTTACAAGATCAATTGATTTTCTGGTTGTAGTGTTCCTGAAAGCTCCATTACAAAACTCTCGAGGTCTGAGATTAAGCAGGAATTAGTGAACGCTCAAAGAAAGCACTTGGAACAAATGATACTGCCCAATGTTTTGGAACTAGAGGAGGTTGATCCCTTTTTCGATCGTGACTCAGTGGATTTTTCTCTACGCATCAAAAAACGCCTTGAGGAATCAAAAAAGCTGCAGAGAGATCTTCAGAATCGTATCAGAAAACGTATGAAAAAGTTTGGTGAAGAAAAGCTTTTTGTTCAAAAGACTCCAGAAGGTGAAGCTGTCAAGGGATTTCCTGAAGCAGAGGTGAAATGGATGTTTGGAGAGAAAGAGGTGGTTGTTCCGAAAGCTATCCAGCTCCATCTACGCCATGGTTGGAAAAAGTGGCAGGAAGAAGCAAAAGCCGATTTAAAACAGAAACTTTTGGAAGATGTTGATTTTGGCAAACAATATATTGCGCAGAGACAGGTAACTTTTGGCTTATGATATGAAGTACTAGCCCAAAAGTATGTGGTGTGTTTAATATGGTGGATGGAACAATGCTTTATGTTTTTCATGGTAGATAAATTACACTCTTAGCCTTGCGATTAGCATAATTAATCTATAGCTTTGTATTCTTGGGTGATGGAAACCTCAAGAATTGCCTTGGTGTTGGTAGGTTCTGAAGTTTTTTTTTTATATATATTGAATATGCAATTTCATGTGTTATCTTCTCGAGCTATAAAGTAAATCAGTTTACTTGGGCAAGTGAGAAGCACTTAATTTTTTTTTGGCTCGCTGTAATACGTAAAATGAGACAGTTTTAGTTGAAACCTTGTTGAAAAGTTTATGTACATATGTGTCTTTTGCAGAGTTTATTTTCCCATGTATTGATCATTCACCAATTAGTTAATGAATTTTTAAAATCTGAAGGAACAAGTTCTCCTGGATCGAGATAGAGTTGTTTCGAAGACTTGGTATAACGAAGACAAAAGTAGGTGGGAGATGGACCCTATGGCTGTTCCCTACGCAGTTTCCAGGAAGCTGATTGACAGTGCCAGGATTAGGCATGATTATGCTGTAATGTATGTTGCATTAAAAGGAGATGACAAGGAGTTTTACGTTGATATCAAGGTTGACCAGTTGAAGTCCTTCTCTATTTGATGGATTTTTAAGTTTAGGCTTTTAACTTTTGTCTATGGTTGTAGGAATATGAGATGCTATTTGAGAAATTTGGAGGGTTTGATGCTCTGTACCTCAAAATGCTTGCTTGTGGAATCCCAACTTCTGTTCATCTGATGTGGATACCCATGTCAGAGCTAAGTCTTCAACAACAGTTTCTGTTGGTTACAAGGGTGGTTTCTCGAGTCTTTAACGCATTGAGGAAGACTCAAGTTGTATCAAATGCGAAGGATACAGTATTAGAGAAAATAAGGAATATAAACGATGACATTATGATGGCGGTTGTGTTTCCAGTTATCGAATTTATCATTCCTTACCAGGTATAATGTACGCTCGCTGGATATTTTCCTCCTGTTTCCCTGTGTCTTTTCTTTTTGTTTTATGACTTTTTTCTGATACAGTTAAGGCTGCGTCTGGGAATGGCTTGGCCAGAAGAAATAGAACAGACTGTTGGCTCAACATGGTACTTACAATGGCAGTCTGAAGCAGAAATGAATTTCAAGTCCCGCAATACAGAAGATTTTCAGTGGTTCCTCTGGTTTCTAATTCGAAGTTCTATATACGGGTTTGTTTTGTATCACGTTTTCCGCTTTCTAAAAAGAAAGGTTCCAAGACTTCTTGGCTATGGACCCTTCCGCCGAGATCCCAACGTACGGAAATTCTGGAGAGTGGTATGTAACTTTTCTTTCTCCTTATGCTTCTCTTTCCAACACTCTCAATTTGCGTGAGCAGTAGTATTGTAGCTAGTACACTTACAGTTGATTACTAAAATCAGTTTGATTTGTTTTGCAGAAATCATATTTCACTTATAGAAAAAGGAGAATCAAACAAAAGAGAAAGGCTGGAATCGACCCCATAAAAACTGCATTCGACAGAATGAAGAGAGTGAAAAATCCACCTATCCCATTAAAGAACTTTGCTAGTATTGAGTCTATGAGAGAAGAAATCAACGAGGTTGTGGCATTTTTACAGAATCCAAAGGCATTTCAGGAGATGGGAGCCCGCGCACCTCGGGTATGTTGCTTTACGGTTGTGTGCTTATTTTGTGGGATAGTGTCCGATTGTAAGCATGCTTATTCACGCTGCAGGGCGTTCTTATTGTGGGTGAGAGAGGAACGGGAAAGACGTCACTGGCGCTCGCTATAGCAGCCGAAGCAAGAGTGCCTGTTGTCAATGTTGAAGCTCAAGAGTTGGAAGCTGGGCTATGGGTTGGTCAAAGTGCAGCGAATGTCAGGGAACTCTTTCAAACTGCAAGAGACTTGGTTAGCTTCTTTGCCTCAGATTTTTTTGTTGATTCATTCATTTTCATAGATATTAAATTTTGAGTTCTCATGATATTCAGGTTCCGAATCTTATGTACATCAGTTTCAATGTCATCTTATGTTCTGATGTTTACTGTGATGACTAGGCACCTGTAATCATTTTTGTGGAGGATTTTGACCTCTTTGCTGGTGTACGCGGGAAGTTTGTACATACAAAACAGCAAGATCATGAATCGTTCATTAATCAGCTTCTTGTTGAACTTGATGGGTAAGAGCCAATTTCTATGTTGATTAAAAATTAAGACCAGATTTGAAGCATTCATAGCGGTTTCTCAAAGTAGCATTCTCCTTTTTCCGGTTGACTTTTCTGATGTCATTCCACTTTATAATTTCTACTTATGCAGCTTTGAGAAACAGGATGGCGTAGTTTTGATGGCGACGACACGAAATCATAAGCAAATTGATGAGGCGCTAAGAAGGCCAGGTCGTATGGATAGAGTATTCCATCTTCAAAGTCCAACTGAAATGGAAAGGGAGAGGATTTTACACAACGCTGCAGAAGAAACCATGGACCGAGAACTCGTTGATCTAGTGGATTGGCGTAAGGTGATCTTAAGCTTTGCAAAGTTGTTTATATGTGCTAGCGATTATATATGTTTTTACCTATTGTCTATTTTCTTTTGCACCTCCAAAGTTTTGATGGTTCATTTCTATTATGGTTGTGAGTACTATATCATGTCGTGTTTCTTCTTTCTTGGGTTTATCTCTCTGTAGTTCTGTTCCACTATTTTAATAACCAGTTCATGGTTACAGGTTTCAGAGAAGACAACTTTATTAAGACCGATAGAACTGAAACTTGTTCCAATGGCTCTCGAAAGTAGTGCCTTCAGAAGCAAATTTCTGGACACTGACGAACTTCTGAGTTACGTTAGCTGGTTTGCGGTAAGAAATTTGTCATTTTCGTCGCCTAAGGTCAAACCATTTTTTGTTCATTTCTTAGTATGGTTTCATCAGGTGATTTCTTTCTCTTTTCTGACAGACGTTTAGCCATATAGTGCCCCCATGGCTGCGAAAAACTAAAGTTGCAAAGACAATGGGCAAAATGCTTGTGAATCATCTTGGACTTAACTTAACCAAAGATGATTTGGAGAATGTGGTTGATCTGATGGAACCATATGGACAAATAAGTAATGGAATAGAACTTTTGAATCCTACTGTTGATTGGACGAGGGAGACAAAGTTCCCACATGCTGTCTGGGCGGCTGGTCGTGCTCTCATCACACTTCTAATACCAAACTTTGATGTTGTGGAAAATCTTTGGCTTGAGCCTAGTTCCTGGGAAGGAATTGGGTGTACAAAAATCACCAAGGTCACAAGTGGAGGCTCCGCGATTGGGAACACGGAATCAAGATCATATCTTGAAAAGAAGCTCGTTTTCTGCTTTGGATCTCACATTGCATCCCAAATGCTTCTTCCTCCCGGAGATGAAAATTTTCTTTCTTCTTCAGAAATAACTAAAGCGCAGGAGGTAAACTCTGTCTACTGTTTTGCGGTATGCTGTCATCTACATACTTAATGTTTCGTTTCCCCATGATTATTATTTGTGTCTTGCAACAGATTGCAACACGTATGGTGCTTCAATATGGCTGGGGACCCGATGACAGTCCTGCAGTATACTATGCTACTAACGCGGTAACCTTCATTGTTTTACTTGAAATTGGTTCCATTCCAAGACTAAATGTCTGATACCACTGAACCAACATGTTGAATACTGAACATGATGATTCGATCTTACATACAGTTTGCATTCATTCTGATGTCTCATCTGGTCAGTTGATTGACCTTATACTTTTTTTTCTTTCTGTTTGGTTTATTTGATTCGAATGAGCAGGTTTCAGCTTTGAGTATGGGGAACAATCACGAATATGAAATGGCGGGTAAAGTTGAAAAGGTTTGTTTTGCTCTCTAGTTTCCAATACGTTCTTAATATCTGCCAGTGTCATTGGTGCCTCTCTAGTGTTCGCAATTTTCTATCTTCAGCTTCGCTTTTCAGTTGGTTCAAGCATTGTCCAAGGCTAAAATACATAACCTCTCTAATGTCATCTTGTTCCTCTACAGTCTCTAATGTCATCTTATTCCTTTACAGATTTATGACTTAGCGTACGAAAAGGCAAAGGGAATGCTCCTTAAAAATCGACGTGTCCTTGAGAAAATCACAGAGGAGCTACTCGAATTTGAGATTTTAACTCATAAGGTACGAAGTTTGGATCAACTTAGAGTGAAGGATGTTCCAAACAACCTCTCTGCATATAAAATATCATCAATTTTGTTTCCTCGTAATGGTTTGCAGGATTTGGAAAGAATTGTTCATGAGAATGGTGGGATTCGGGAGAAGGAACCTTTCTTTCTATCAGGAACCAATTACAATGAGGCAAGTGATACGACCATCAATCCCATTTTTATTAAAAGATGCATGTAGTAGGAAACCTGTAGCCATTTTCTGTTGATCCATATAAAGCTTAGTGCTTACAGTTTTTTCTTTTTTGTTTGTTTGCAGGCATTGTCAAGGAGTTTTCTTGATGTTGGAGATCCGCCAGAAACTGCACTTCTTAGTGCACCAACCTAAGAGCAATGAAGATGATTCCATATTTTGATGATAGAGTTTCTTAGCATATCTTACTTATCTACTATGTATTATGTGGCAAAACAAATGTTATAAAATAAACATTTATATTTATATGCCATTAGAAAATCTTTGAAACAGATGACAAAAAAAAAAAGATATATATTTGAAAATCTTATCACTTATGCTTCAGAGCACCTTGCAATCAGATGGTTCCTCAAAGGTCTAGAAAAACCGTGACACGACGGGAACAAGTCAATCTGCTTCCTCTGCTGACAATGTAACTCACGGCACAACTTATATCTCAGAGTATTTGTTCTTTCTTGTGTTATTATATCATTGTTTTTTTCTAAATGATTTTTGTCATATCAAGTTGGTTCCTTCATCACGTAGTTGTAACCCATATCACAAGAAAATATCTTAAATTAGCGTAATACTAACATGAATACACAGTAAATGAACCAACTTATGATCTCCGAGTTTAGTTTTATTTTTATGTTATTATATCATTTTTATTGCGTATTCATGTTCTTACAACAAGTTTTATTTTGATTTTGGAAATAAAAACATCATGGCTTAATTAACCCATAGTAAGGTTCTTGTAGAAATAAATCTCCATTTCTCCAGAGAACTTCTTGGATAACAACCTATATATTGGATAATCGTTGGATAAACTGATAGTCGTTAGATAGTCAGGGCCGTCACCGAAAGTGAACTTGTAGTATTCGTTAGTTTGCTCGATGGCGAACGTACTGGCATTGTCTGACGTAGATTCAGATCCGTTGAGGACTACTTCACCTTCTGAAGAAGTTCTCTGAACTACTCTCCAAAACCCGGATTCACCGCAGGGACGGGGATCTACGAACTTAATCTTGAGTTTGGCTGATTCACGTACGACTGTCTCTGATTTGTTTGATAACACAAACATAACCGGTGTGGGTGCTGCCATATTTGGATGAGTGACCATTAACGGTTGCTGTGGGCAGGAGTTGGGATCATTAGATCTCCATTTCTTTCGGCAGATCCACATGTTGTAATCCGACGTCATGAAGCTGATGTAGTACGGAACGTTGGGCTTAACCTGATCTCCTTCGCCGTCATAAACCACGTAGTTACCCTCAACAACACCGGATGTTGTTGTTATTGCAACGAGCAAGAGAGAGATCAACATCGATCGGAATGTTTTCATCTTTTGTGTTGTTTCTTATTTTCTTGCTTTTGTGTAATCTTGTGTTGAGTTCCTTTTATAGAGATTATGGACATATATAATGGGTTGGTTACAATGGTATCCATTCTTTAATTTTCGTCTTCTTTCTAGTCCACATGTTAGAACTTGCTTCTTAAAGTTTCTAAACATTTTCTTTTCTCCTTGCTATCTGGATCTGGTTTACGGGTCGATCTACGTCAAATCTAGCTACTAGTTAAGAATTGATTAAACACACGCTCCACACGAGCTAATAGTGTTAAGTTTCATAAACTTCCAATATATCGTGAGTTATTGATCCATGCATGATCCTAGCTCTTATATGACCCTTTGAGATGATGATAATATAGCTCAGGAAGAGAATGACAAAAGTGTCATAAATAATTTTACTTATTGACAATGAGTTGGCCACATATCCCTTGTATACCATTCAATGTATTATGATCAGACTTCACTTCAGATGTAAGATATTTCTCACATATAAATGGTTAATGTACAAACTGGCATTTATAGAGATTAGAAAAATAATGGATTCAATGCCACTCACAAACACTTCTTTTCCCCTAACAATATGGAGACGCACAGGTGGATTTAGGTCAATGCGACTTACTAATTGAGAAATAAACACGCTTCAGGCAATCGAGCGAGTAGTTTGGAGTGGACTTTCTAATTGACCAAAGACAAATAAATCAACAACTCTTTAAATATACATGTAAAGTATGAATTACCTTAAGAAGGTATACACGAATAAATGCTTACGTTTGCTCTACGTAATCTAAGATTATCATGAGATGAGACTTTGAATGTTAAAGAGCCTTTACACTAATTTTGATCGTTTGTAGTTTGTCATCTTGTTTTGTTTCGAAGAGATCAATACTGCTCTTCTGAAAATCGAATCAATCATAGATTTCAATTCTGACAAGTTTAGGAAAGTATCTTGGAGATTAGGATGACTCAGAGTTTTGTTCTTATTTCAGTATTTTTTCTAATTGATTTTGGTCATTCCTTCCTTCATCACGTAGTTTGTAACCCATATCATGTTTCACAACAAGTTTTTGATATACAAGAGTCGATTAAACTTTTTGGCAATCGCATTTAGTAATATATATATATATATTGTAAAAGAGAAAGCAAAAATAAATAAAAACAACTTAAATAGTAGTGTAATACTAATTACTAACATGAATACGCAATAGATGAACCAACTTTATGATCTCCGAGTTTAGTTTGTTTGATTATCATGTTATTACAACAAGTTTTATTTGATTTTAGAAATGAAAACATTATATAAAAAGGTAAGTGAAAACAGAACATTTTAGCCTTCACTCGTAGTCAGGTTCTTGTAGAAATAAATCTCCATCTCTCCAGATAACCTCTTCGATAACAACCTATATATCGGATAGTCGTTGGTCATACTGATAGTCGTTGGATAGTCACCGTCACCGAAAGTAAACTTGTAGTATTCGTTAGTTTTGTGGATGGCGAATGTGCTGTCATTGTGTGACATAGATTTAGATCCGTTGAGGAATACTTCACCTTCTGAAGAGTTTCTCTGAACTACTTTCCAAAACCCGGATTTACCACACTGACGGGGACCTACGAACTTAATCTTAAGTTTGGCTGATTCACGTACGACATCTGACTTGTTTGCTAATACAAACATAACTGGTGTTGGTGCTGCTAAATTTGGATGAGTGACCATTAACGGTTGTTGTGGGCATGAGTTGGGATCAGTAGATCCATATTGCATTCGGCAGATCCACATGTTGTAATCCGACGTCATGAAGCTGATGTAATATGGAACGTTGGGCTTAACCGGATCTCCTTCGCCGTCATAAACTACGTCGTTACCCTCACTAACCACACCGGATGTTGTTGTTATTGCAACGAACAAGAAAGAGATCATCATCAATTGGAATGTTTTCATCTTTGTGTTGTTTCTGATCTTCTTGCTTTTGTGTTCTTGTCTTGAGTTTCCTTTTATAGAGATTATGGACATAATGGGTTGGTTACAATACACGTTCTTTTTTGTCTTCTTTCTACTCCTCATGTTGACCTTGCTTCTTAACAATTTATTTTTTCCTTACCATATGGATCTGGTTTACAGAGTGGATCTGAGTCAAAGCTATAATACTAGTTAAAAATGATTAAAACACACGCTCCAAACATAGTATTAAGGCCTTGAATGAGTGTGGTTTTTAAACTAGTTTTTAGTTTTAATTTTTTCTAAAATCTATTTTGTAGCCATTCAAGATTTTGAAAAAACAAGTTTTCCTAAAATATAGGAAATCTAGTTTTTGAGTGTTTTAACAATTTTTCAAAGAAAACCAAAATCTATGTTTTGGGAGTTTCTCTCTCAAAA
>Ga0041059_1000623_pt1 | contig 27471 bp, 24 predicted proteins | sample AraColnosormetaG_FD_56232 | JGI IMG/M metagenome (GOLD analysis project Ga0041059, IMG submission 56232) | Arabidopsis roots microbial communities from North Carolina, USA - Col MF nosort | ecosystem: Host-associated > Plants > Roots > Unclassified | place: USA: North Carolina | collected... | reverse complement strand
GAGTAAACCAAAATGCTATACTAAAAAAAAAAGTATAATTATAAATAAGGTTTTGTGCAAAAATACCGTAACGTCGTTTGTTTTTGTAATTTTACTTTTTACATTCAAAATATATAAAATAATTTTATGAACTCTAAAATAATATGATATATAGTCCATTTTTGTAACTTTACATATATTGTAATCGTTCTCACGATTATATATATCTGTGTTTGAAAATTTTAAAGATATAGTTGAACTCATCATTTCGAGGGTTTCGATTTGATATATGATTATCAAATTTTAAAATTTACCAATAACGAAAAGTGGCTAAATTACATATTATTTTGGATTTTATAGGTTTATTTTGAATTTTATTGACGTGAAAAGTAAAGTTGTAAAAATGGACGATTTTGATGTTTTTTTTTGTTGTAAAAACTCTTTTAAATATTGATTTCAATATTATATGAATTTAGTAGAATTTTTAACATAGCAAAAGTAGTAAATTTTGAAAAATAATGATAACTGAAATATGAAATAGATTTGTGTTAATTAACTCTTAAATAATCTAAGTAAACAATAGAATTATAAAGATTTTGTCATAAGATATAATTATTAGTTTATTACTATCAAACTTTAATATTACTAAACGTTTTGTCCATTATTGCGTTATGTGAAGATTGTGGGTCCGAGTTACTAATTTTTTCGGTTAGATATAATCCAACACATCCAAAAAGTTATATAAAGAAGAAAGTGGCATAGAACAATTGGAGGCTATATATCAAGAAAGCGAATATTAAAAGTTTAAGAAAGAGAGAAAGAAAATAAAAGAGAAAGACTAAGCAGCAAACCATGGAGATTAAGACACGACGAGATACATCAGAAACATCCGTGAGGAAAGACGACGAGGAAGAAGTTGAGGAGGAGCAACCGCTTAGTCCGGCGGCGCGTGTGTTTCACGCACCGGAGTTTAACTGCTACGTCATCTCTGTTATTGGAATCAAGAAGAAGATCGATCCAGATGTGATCATCGAAGGATTAAAGCAAACTTTGATCAGACATCCTCGTTTCTCCAGTAAAATGGTGAGTCCAAATTAACTCGTACATATGAATACAACATGGTTAAATATTATATAGTTATATGTATTAAAAAAAATATCAACTCGTATGTATAAAACATAGATTAATGTTTTCAACTCTTTGATGTATTTATGGTTTCATTGACTTTTCTGGGTGTTGTTGCGTGATCGTCGAGAACTGGACGTGTTTCTTTGACCAATAATCTTTAGGGCGGTTCTTTTTCTAATTTTGCTACAATATCACACAGTTCACAAATCACAATAGTTGAGCATAAGCCACTCTGTATATTTGCTTTTATTTTCATTTTCAAAAGTTTATTTTTATTTGCCGGCTATTTCATTTTCAGAAATTAAAGAAACAAACATTGTTTTTATCTTCGTTTTCGAAAATTATCAAACATTGAAAAAAAGAAACAATTTAGAATTAGAAAATAGTAAGAAGAAAGAAATCCAAAGATCAGTGAAATATTTTTGGTCAATGAAATGTATAATTCTTTCGGATTTCATTCCAAAAATGGGAGAATGATTAGTTTTACTTTTTTGTTATAAAAATCTAGCAGAATATAGTACAAAAATATTCCACCCAAATGATAAAATTATTTAAGTATATTTCCTAAAACTAGCAAAAATTATTATTTATCATTTGAAAGTAGCTAATCAAAAGATCGTACATACAAAGGATTTTGCTCATGTATATTGAATAGCTGTTTGTTTTAATCTTAGTCCTAACATATCTCTATCGTTTTTCTCTTGACCACTTATATTTACGTACTTGTCCCTATAAATATGTTGTCAAAGAAAGAAAAAGTGTTCTTCATATATGTACATTTTTGTCTAATTTTGTATATCTTACTTTTGAGCTTCTTACCATTAATTTTAACATTTATTTTTAATAAAACTTGAAGGTGAGCACATCCGTTGGGAACAAGAAAAGACAAACACAAAGTTGGGTTCGGACAAACGTGGTCGTTACCGATCACGTCATTGTATCCGACATCCAAACGCAAAACATAGAGAACGGAAACGCAGACGCGTTTCTTGAGACCTACGTCTCGAACCTCACGACGGTCCCTTTAGACATCTCGAAGCCATTATGGCAGCTTCACCTACTCGATCTAAAAACCTCAGACGCCGAAAACGTTGCCGTTTTGAAGTTTCATCACTCTTTAGGAGACGGTATGTCTCTCATGGCCCTTGTCCTTGCATGTATGCGTAAAACATCAAACCCTGACGAGCTCCCGAGTCTGCCGAACCAGAACCGGTCGTCGTCTAGATCTTCCAGGCTAATGGCCGGTTCAAGAGGTGATTCCAGGTTCTTATGGTTAGTTATGGTTATATGGTCGGCGATTATGTTGGTTTTGAATACGGTTTGCGATGCTTTGGAGTTTATTGCTACAACAATGTTCCTTAAGGACACTGAAACACCGATCAAAGGCGATTTCCGGTTTAGTAAGAGTAAACGGATGTGTTTGGTCCATCGTACCGTAAGCTTAGACGACATAAAGCTAATCAAGAATACCATGAAGATGGTAATAATTTTTTTTGCGTTTATGAAATTTTATTAATGTGGATATATTCCTATATAACACTATATTGTGTTTATAATCAACGCTTGATTTCAGTTTAGATATTATTATTTATTTTGGTTTAGTAGACTGTCAACGATGTAGTACTTGGAGTCAGTCAGGCTGGCCTCTCGCAATATTTGGACAGAAGATATGGTAAATAAGTGTGTATATATATGACATAGACATGTTTTTTTAAACAAGTGCAATTCAATAATCTTGTGATTAATAGGAGAAAAGAAGAAGAAGGTAGGAGAAGATCAAGATTCTAAAAGGAAAGCCACTGATATGCCTAAACGAATAAGGCTACGATCAGCTCTACTTGTTAACTTAAGACCCAACACTGGAATCCAGGTTAGTTCATTGACCTAATTTTCACTTCATTTATGTTTTGACGACGATCATATAATATATTTATTGGTATAAAATTTCAATAATTGGTTGAAACAGGATCTAGCTGATATGATGGCTAAAGGATCTACGTGTAGATGGGGAAATTGGATCGGCTACATTGTCTTTCCGTTTTCTATCGGATTACGCGACGATCCGTTACAACATCTCCGAAGAGCCAAAAGGATCATCGATCGCAAGAAAAATTCGTTAGAAGCTGCCCTAACGTTCGTCGCCGGTAAATTCATTCTCAAAACATTTGGAGTTCAGGTTAGTTTCAAGTATTTTATGGCATCAAACCAAAACCTAACATAGCATTGATTTTTGTTTTTCCTTATAGTACTGTCCAATCTTATAAATTAAAATGTATATAAACAGGTAGCAGCTAAGATAATAAATAGAGCATTGTCAAACACTACGATGTCATTTTCAAATTTAATTGGTCCTATTGAAGAAATCAGCTTCTATGGACATCCCATTACTTACATGGCCCCAAGTGTGTATGGCCATCCCCATGTAAGTTTTTCAACTCTTTTATTATCAACTCTTTTTCTTGTAAAAGTGCATAAGTTTTGACGATCTCATTGGTCTTTGATTAGGCATTGACGATGCATTTCCAGAGTTACATGAACCAGATGACGATTTCGTTGACTGTAGATCCAACGGTCATAAGTGATCCTCATCGACTACTTGACGATTGGGAGAAATCTTTACAAAGCATCAAAGCTGCTGTGCAAGAAAGAGACTCCCGCTCATTAGATTGAATCAAATCTTTTCTTTTTTTATTCGTCCAAATTAAGTCTACCTTTTTTTTTTATGAATTCTGATTAATTTTAAATTAAGTCTACATTAGATTAACCAAACTAAATCCAAATTAATCAGAATTCATAAAAATTAGGATTTTCATTAAATATACAAAAAAAGTTTTTAAAAAAATATAACGTTAGTGTTATTATTTTCATTAGAATCGTTTAATCTAAAAACGAACCCGAATCTAAACCAAAACTAGAATGTTCAAACCAAATTGAAATAAAATTCGGTTCTACTTAAACCTATTTTTTATAATGTCCGAATAAACCAAAAATCAAATTCTTAATCATAAGAAAAGCTACTTATTGGTGAAGTGAATTTAGTAACGAAAAGAATACTATTGGAAAGTTTGACGTGTAACACATATGATGGAAAATTTGCGAGCGAAAAGAGTAATAAATATTTTTTTAAAAAGAAAAGAATTAAGAGTAAGAAAACATTCCAAAAGATTAGTTTTTTTTTTGGACATAAATATTATGAGTCGAAAGAACTAGAGAAAAAAACAAAGATCAAAAACCAAACAATGGAGATTAAGATACGACGAAGACGAGGGCAAATAGCGGAAACAACAGTGAAAAAGGAGGTAGAAGAGGAGGAGCAACCGCTTAGTCCGGCGGCGCGTCTATTTCACGCACCGGAGTTTAACTGCTACATCATTTCGGTGGTTGGTTTAAAGAACAAGATCGAACCTGATATGATTATCGAAGGAATTAAGCAAACTTTGATGAGACATCCTCGTTTCTCCAGTAAATTGGTGAGTCACACACTTAATAGATTTAGTTTTCACATGTTAGTGTGTGATTAGTTTTTGTTTTTTACTTTGTTATCTTTGATCACAAATATATAGATTTTTGTACTAAGTCAAATTGTCAATGTTTGACGATGGTTTTGATATAAACATGCATAAATTTTATTGAAGGTGAACAATTGTAACAACAATAGACAGGAACAAAAATGGGTTCGAACAAACGTGGTGGTCGAGGATCACGTCATCATTCCAAAAATCCAAACACAACACATAGAGAACGCAAACGCAGACGTTTTTCTTGAGAGTTACGTCTCCGACCTCACTACGATCCCGTTAGACACCTCCAAGCCGTTATGGGAAGTTCATTTACTCGACTTGAAAACCTCGGACGCTGAAAACGTCGCGGTTTTAAGGATCCATCACTCGTTAGGCGACGGTATGTCTATGATGTCTCTAGTCCTCGCGTGCACCCGTAAAACATCAAACCCCAATGAGCTCCCGAGTCTACCATACCAGAACCGGCCGTCTTCTGGATCATCCTCGTTAAAAACCAGTTCAAGATGTTATTCCCGGTTCTTTTGGCTAGTTATGGTTCTATGGTCGGCAGCTTTGTTGGTTTTGAATACGGTTTGTGATGCTTTGGAGTTTATTGCTACGGCATTGTTCCTTAAGGATACTGAAACACCAATCAAAGGCGATTTCAAGTTAAGCAAGGGTAAACGGATGTGTATGGTTCATCGTACCGTAAGTCTTGATGACATAAAGCTAATCAAGAACGCCATGAAAATGGTAAAATAATTCTCCACACATTTTAAGTTAGTAATCAATTTTATATTGACATGTCGAATTTTTTACAACATTTGAGAGATGTGACGTATATGATATTTCATTAATCTTGCTTTCATTGATTTTCGTGTTAGTAGACTGTCAACGATGTTGTACTTGGAGTATCACAGGCTGGTCTCTCGCAGTATTTGAAGAGAAGATACGGTAAATATTTATGATTTTTCTGTTAAGGAGCATTAAACTTTACTCTAACATGAATTTTAAATATGTTATGAAATATATTAGGAGAACAAGAAGAGTCTAAGAGGAATTCAAGTAACATACCTAAAGGAATAAGGCTAAGGGCAGCTCTGCTTGTAAACCTAAGACCGACTACTGGAATCCAGGTAAATTAATTATCATATAGAAGAATAGTAGATATATGGATATAATCGATCACAAATTTTTTAATTATTTGTTTTGTTTTTGGTCAAAAACAGGATCTAGCTGATATGATGACTAAAGGATCAAAGTGTAGATGGGGAAATTGGATCGGCTACATTATCTTTCCGTTCTCTATCGCATTATGCGATGATCCGTTGAAACATCTCCGAAGAGCCAAGTCGACCATCGACAGGAAGAAGAACTCGTTAGAAGCTGTTCTTACATTCGTGGTTGGGAAAATACTTCTCAACACGCTTGGAGTTCAGGTTAATCTTTATACATAACTACTCCTTTAAATATAGTTCAAAAATTAACAAAAGTCATACCAATACAAAAGTTTCAATCAGCTAACAAAAACTCGATAAACCAAATTTGAATGAATGCAGAGGGCAGCAAATGTACTAAACAGAGCATTGTCAAACACAACGATGTCGTTTTCAAATTTGGTTGGTCCTGTTGAAGAAATTAGCTTCTATGGACATACCGTTACTTACATAGCCCCAAGTGTTTATGGTCATCCCCATGTAAGATTTTAATTTATCTTATTTTTCTCTTTTATTTTTCGTTTAAGTCACTAAGTTTTGGATTTGATTGTTCCATCTATATCAGGCGTTGACGATGCATTTTCAAAGTTATATGAACAAGTTGACGATTTCCTTAACCGTCGATCCAACGGTCATTAGTGATCCTCATAAACTATGTGATGATTGGGAGGAATCTCTAAGAAGCATCAAAGTTGTTGTTCAAGAAAGAACTTCTACTCAGTAGATTTAGCTTTTTTTTTTCCTTTCTTTTTCTTGATTTAGAGAAAAAAAATTATCAAAAAAAAATAAATGAAAACTTGAAAACAGACAAATTTGATACCATATTTCTAGGATTTCACAATTTCATCTTCCATTTGTATTCTCATCTTTGACTAAATACGAAATGAATGTGTTTTCATCAGTCCACGACCACGAATATATCTTGTTAAATACTTATAACTTTGTCACTGCGGCTTGATATGCACCAAGATGAAAATTCCATTGGTCACAAGATTGCTTTTAATTACGACAATTAGATCACAATTTAGTTATGACGCTTAGTATTGCCGTCTTAAACTATTTAGTATCTGTACGTCCTAAAATTACTGTTGAAAAAAAAATCTCAATTCATATGCGTTTTTATTTATTTAAAATTAGAAACCATATGTATGCCTATCAGTCTATGCATGCATGAGAAGCGCGTAGCGTTGCAATACTTGAATGTGAAGATTTGATCAGAACAAAACAACACTAAAATATGAAGAATTGATGAGAACAACAAAAAAATAGCTGTTGTTTCTTGTGTAAAAATTCACCACATGTTTCTTTTCGATCAAATACACATGTCACATGTTTTCATATTTGACTTTTCGATCAACGTACAAATACTTATGTACGTCAGTACATGACGTGAATGAAAAACTAAATGCATTAACGCATCATGTCACCGATAAACTACTAATGGAAACGTTTTTTTTTGGTTCACTGATATGATTGGTTAAAAGAATATTGTTTACTAAATGTGGAATGCAAAAAAATTTAAATACTTTCTCCAATGATATTCATATATATCCGCCTAGTGCAGTTAAGTTGTTCGCCATTGTAATGATATGCATTTTTCTATCTTTGTCTAACTTTTTGTATGAGCAACGCATTTGTTGATTACTTCAATTTCAACGTAACTAAGAAGTAAACAAAAGAGTAAATTTAAATTTTCCATGTTATACACGTAAGAAATGGTACCGCATAAGCATGGGGGCTATAAAAAGATAGGCTTTATAGTTTGAGAGATAGAAACATTGAACAAAAAATAATGGAGATTGAGACACGACCACACATATCAGGGGACGAGAAGGAAGAGGAGCAACCACTTAGCCCGGCGGCGCGTCTGTTTCACGCGCCAGAGTTTAACTGCAACATCATATCAGTGATTGGTTTTAAGAGTAAGCTCGATCCATGTGTGTTTATCAGAGGCTTTAAGGAAAGTTTTATCAGGCATCCTCGTTTCTCAAGTAAATTGGTAAGTCGACTACCTTCAAAATTTCAAATTTACATTGTGTTTAAATAAATCTTACTCTAAATGTTCAATCCATAAGTGACAATGACTGAATTATTTTATATACTAGATAAAATGATTGTAAGATTCCTAACAATTAACATTTACCAAAAATATATAATTACTTGAAGGTGACCGATGAGAATGGACAAAACCAAAGATGGGTTCGGACAAACGTGGTCGTCGAGGATCACTTCATCGTACCCAAAATCAAACCCCAAAACATAGAGAACTCAAACGCATTTCTCGAAGATTACGTTTCTGACCTCATGAAGATCCCGTTGGACACCTCGAGGCCGTTATGGGAGCTTCACCTACTCGACTTGAAAACCTCAGACGCTGAAAACGTCGCCGTTTTAAAGATCCATCACTCGGTTGGTGATGGCATGTCAATCATGTCTCTTGTCCTCGCTTGTATGCGTAAAACATCAAATCCCGATGAGCTTCCTAGTCTTCCGTACCAGTACCGGTCGTCATCAAGGTCATCCCTGTTGACAACCGGTTCAAGAAGTGATTCCCGGTTGTTGTGGTTGGTTAAGGTTATTTGGACGGCGGTTATCTTGGGTTTAAACACGGTTTGTGATGCTTTGGAGTTTATTGTTACGACATTGTTCGTTAAGGACACCGAGACACCCATCAAAGGTGATTTCCTGTCAACGAAGAGTAAACAGCTGCGTTTGGTTCATCGTACTGTGAGCCTTGACGATATCAAGCTAACCAAGAACGCAATGAACATGGTTAGATTTCTCCTTAGACTCTCTTCGTTTACATATTTATATATACAGTACATATTAAAAACAGAAGATTATGAGTATCTTATATATTTTGGTTCGATAGACTATCAACGATGTTGTACTTGGAGTAACCCAAGCTGGTCTCTCGCGATACCTTGCGAGAAGATACGGTAATTAAAATTATACTCGATCCTATCTATTTTCATGTATATATGTTAATAAATATTGCCCATTATTAACGTGTACAATTCAATAATTTCATGATAAACTAATAGGAGAAGAAGAAACTAAAAATAGGAAGCAAAAAAAGCTGCCTAAGAGAATAAGGCTAAGATCAGCTCTGCTTGTAAACTTACGACCAACAACTGGAATCCAGGTAAATTCACATAAAGTTAATGACTTATTTGATTACAAGTTAAGTGTACTTAATCATCAGTGAAATTTAAATTTATTTTTGTTTTAAAACAGGATCTAGCAGATATGATGGAGAAAGGGTCTAAATGTAGGTGGGGAAATTGGTTCGGCTATGTAGTATTTCCGTTTTCTATCGCATTACGCGATGACCCATTGGAACATCTTGAAATAGCTCAGAAGACCATCAGTCGAAAGAAGAATTCATACGGCGCAATGCTAACATACATATTCTGTAGAATCATTGTCAAATTGCTTGGAATCAAGGTCATTTTAAATAAGAACTAACCCATCTTATATATGTTTAGTATAGACGAGAAAGCTTGATTTCAGAAAAAATAATAATTTATTACATATAAGAAGAGGTACATTACATATTGTCATTTTCATTAAAATTAAAAGCAACACGATCAAATAGTTTTAGTTGATATAGTTGACACTACTTTGGTTATGATGATTATTGACTAATTTGTAATTAATTTGCAGGTGGCGGCTAGTATAATAAACAGAATGGTGTCAAACACAACGATGACGTTTTCGAACATGGTTGGTCCCGTTGAAGAAGTTAGCTTCTATGGACATCCCATCACTTACTTTGCCTCAAGTGCTTATGGCCATCCCCATGTAAGTTGCTTATTTTTATCATTGTTCATAAAAGTTGATAAAATGATGATTCCACAAACTTCATTGTTCTATTTTTTCCTTTTGTTATGTCTATCTAATGAAATGTAAATCTTTTTTTTGTTGTTCAATTTGATTAGGCGTTGACGATACATTGTCAAAGTTATATGAATAAGATGACAATTACACTAATCGTAGATCCAACGGTGATAAGTGATCCTCATCGGCTTTGTGACGACTGGGAAGAATCTCTCCGAAGCATTAAAGCCGCTGTCACAAAAAGAGAGTCTCTCCGTTTGTGGGATTATCTCAGGATTCTCCACAATAGAGTGGCTTGGCTACTTTACCAAATCGCTGGGCTACTTTACAGAATGCTATGATACCTAAATTTGGGATCTTGATAAAACATATCTTTAGTGACGACTTCATATGCCACTTGACAATATCTCTTAATGTAATTCCAAAAATGTGTAGAAACAACAATAAAAAGCTTTCAATTGGTACCACCGATTTGTTCTTCTTCCATAACCACTTGAAGCAAATTCTCATAGTTCTTCTGCCATTGTTCATTCATCTGTAAAGATCTTTTGTATTCAAGTTTCAGTCTTTCCATTTCCATCTCTGTTGCTGCAGAGCCTTGTTGCTGAAACAACAAACAAACCGAGAAAATATTATGTTTTGAGTCATTTTTACCAAAACTGTTTACTGTAGACAGTGAGGAAACACAAACCTGAAGTTCTTTAACTTGCTCGTCAATAAGGTCAGCACTGAGGAAAGAAGAGTAAACAGGAACATCAGAAAATGGCGGCGGATCAACCGTAACGATACCATCCATAGTATCTTCTACTGGTCTTTCATATTTTTCCAAAGGCGGTGGGATTAAAGCCCCACGACTTTTCCAGGAAACTTGGGTTTTGTTGGAATTAGCAACAATCGTTTTTCTAACAATTTGAATATTGTTCACAGGACCTTTTCTAGAACCTGTAAGAAAAAAGTTTGAAAAGCAAGAAAGGGTTGTTAAATTGACTTATTCATTTTGTAGAAGTAAAACTCAAACAGAAGAAAGTGCTAGCAAATATACCTTTTGCATGGATGAGAGTACGAACATGGCGAAGTGATTTGGGATCCCAAACACAAACCACACCATCTTCTGATCCAGATATCAAAAGGTTTCCGTCTGCACAATATGCTAAGCAAGTAATAGCTTTGCTGTTCAGACAAAAATTATTGATCAATAGAGATTAACTTAGACAGTCAAACAGCCACAGCAGTCAAATAGATTACTACTAGCTAATGTTCAAATATATAAAAGATCTCATAAATACCATCTTAGTCAAGAATTACTACAAGCTCCAGTTCAAATACATGTATTATGATTTAGAAGATGTTAAAAGTAAGAAGAATATTGACTAGGATTGTTGACAACGATTGAAATATAGGGAACGGTTAGTACCCTTTTTCAGATACTGAACCAAGAACTTGTGTCCCGTATTCACTTGTGGCATTAATGGCACCGATATAGATTTTGCTGTCTCTGGCACCAGCATAGAACACACACCCTCCAGGGTCCAATGCGAGTGCATTGATGACTGAAGGAAAAATGATATTTTTCAACAATTTCCCTCTTGACAAGCTCCAAACCTATATGGATTTACAAATCCAACCAAGGTCATCAAATAAAAAAGCTATATCAGGTTCTATTTCTCAGCTATATCAAAATGAATCTCATTAACAATACAAGAGCTAAACTTTCATTGCAGTTAACAAATGCATAACATTAGTGATCCAAATAAGTACCTTGCAAGTCCGATCTTCTGAAGAGGAAATTATCACAGCATTGCAGCCTCCATAGTCTATAACAATATCAGTTACAGACATTGTATGCTCATTAAAATTGTGTTCATAAAGAGTGTTCCCTTGCTGCCTCTGGAAATCATCAAATAGCCTAACTAACCACAAAGAGCAAAGAATCAGAATAAAAGACAATGCCTTGCAAAAAAACAAGCATGATAATACACAAAGTTTTAACCTTATAAGAGACCAAACTCTAATAGACCCATCTTGAGATCCAGAAACCAACAAAGAATCATCTCCAGAGAACACCAAACATGTTACTGAACGATAATGACCATGCCACTTCTTAAGCAACTTCCCAGTCGCAACCTCCCAAAGGTAAATATCTCCAGAGATTCCACCACCAACTAAGTAAGTTCCTTCATTGTTTGCTGCAAGAGCCTTTATTGGTTCCACTGGGTAGCTCTTCACTTCAGCTTGAGGCTACAATTCAAAACAAGTTTCAAACTTTCTATCCAAAGAGAACAAAAAAACAGTGATTTCAAGTTTGAGAATGAGACCTTAGTCCAAGACCAGTAAAAAATCGAGCCAGAAGTATTTCTCGCCGAGAGCTGAGAGGAGGCGAGAAATTTTTCGCCGACGGCGGTGAGACCATGCGCCGGAGAAGCACACGGCTTGAATTGAAGCTGCTCTGTCCCGGTTTTGAGATCCCAACTTCCAATTCCTTCATCGATTGAGGAAGAAGCGATTACAGTAATCTCCATAGCTCAGAGAAAGAGGGAAGTAAAGAGAAACTGATTCCAAGTCTGGGTTTTGTGATATCTATAAATTAGGGTTTATGAACTATGTATGTAATTTGATAAATTAATAGTTTTGTGTCTTATTGATAATTTCCACAAACTTAAGGGACTATAATGTAAATTTTGTGTGATATTGATAATTAACAGTAACGGATCGTTTAGATTGGAGAACAATGGCGATGATAAGCTTTTCGTTTCCATCTCCCGCCAAACTTCCGATTAAATCTCAACCGTCCGTTTCAAATCGGATCAACGTCGCCGACCGTTTGATTCTCCGTCATCTCAATGCCGGAGATCTTCGTGGAGCGGTTTCAGCTCTTGATCTCATGGCTCGTGATGGGATTCGTCCTATGGACTCAGTCACTTTCTCTTCACTTCTCAAATCTTGTATCCGAGCACGCGATTTTCGTCTCGGGAAACTCGTACACGCTCGATTAATCGAGTTTGATATCGAGCCTGATTCGGTTCTCTACAATTCGTTGATTAGCTTGTATTCGAAATCTGGAGATTCGGCGAAAGCTGAAGATGTGTTTGAGACTATGAGAAGATTTGGTAAGCGAGATGTTGTTTCGTGGAGTGCGATGATGGCTTGTTACGGTAACAACGGAAGAGAATTAGATGCAATTAAGGTTTTTGTTGAGTTTCTGGAGTTAGGTTTGGTGCCTAATGATTATTGTTACACGGCGGTGATACGAGCTTGTTCGAATTCGGATTTTGTTGGAGTTGGGAGAGTGACTTTAGGGTTTTTGATGAAGACTGGGCATTTTGAATCTGATGTGTGTGTGGGTTGTTCTTTGATTGACATGTTTGTGAAAGGAGAGAATAGCTTTGAGAATGCGTATAAGGTGTTTGATAAAATGTCTGAACTAAATGTTGTTACTTGGACTTTGATGATTACTCGGTGTATGCAGATGGGGTTTCCTAGGGAAGCGATTAGGTTTTTCTTGGATATGGTTTTAAGTGGATTTGAATCAGATAAGTTCACACTAAGCTCTGTGTTTTCGGCTTGTGCTGAGTTGGAGAACTTGTCTTTGGGAAAGCAGTTGCATTCTTGGGCTATTAGATCAGGGCTTGTGGATGATGTTGAATGTAGTTTAGTTGATATGTATGCGAAATGTTCTGCGGATGGTTCGGTAGATGATTGCAGGAAGGTGTTTGATAGAATGGAGGATCATAGTGTTATGTCGTGGACGGCATTGATCACTGGTTATATGAAAAACTGTAATCTCGCTACAGAGGCTATTAATCTCTTTAGTGAAATGATAACGCAAGGTCATGTTGAGCCAAATCATTTCACTTTCTCGAGTGCATTCAAGGCGTGTGGAAATCTTTCGGATCCACGGGTAGGTAAACAGGTTCTTGGTCAAGCTTTCAAAAGAGGGCTTGCTTCGAATAGCAGTGTTGCAAACTCGGTTATCAGCATGTTTGTTAAATCTGACAGGATGGAAGATGCTCAGAGAGCTTTTGAGTCACTTTCTGAGAAGAACTTGGTTTCGTATAATACATTTCTTGACGGAACATGCAGGAACTTGAATTTTGAGCAAGCATTTAAGCTTTTAAGTGAGATCACTGAGAGAGAATTAGGTGTTAGCGCTTTCACATTTGCTAGCTTGTTGAGTGGAGTTGCAAATGTTGGTTCAATAAGAAAAGGCGAGCAAATCCATTCTCAGGTGGTTAAACTCGGGCTCTCGTGCAATCAACCCGTCTGCAATGCTTTGATCTCTATGTATTCCAAATGTGGAAGCATTGACACAGCTTCCCGAGTCTTCAATTTTATGGAAAATCGTAATGTCATCTCGTGGACTTCAATGATCACAGGTTTCGCTAAACACGGATTCGCTATAAGGGTACTCGAAACATTCAACCAAATGATAGAAGAAGGGGTGAAGCCAAATGAGGTCACTTATGTTGCAATCTTATCGGCATGCAGCCATGTTGGTTTGGTCTCCGAAGGATGGAGACATTTCAATTCAATGTATGAAGACCACAAGATCAAACCTAAGATGGAACACTATGCTTGTATGGTTGATCTTCTATGTCGAGCCGGGCTTCTCACAGACGCATTTGAGTTCATTAACACAATGCCCTTCCAAGCCGATGTTTTAGTATGGCGTACGTTTCTTGGAGCTTGCAGAGTTCACAGTAACACAGAACTCGGAAAGTTGGCTGCGAGGAAGATCTTAGAACTTGATCCGAATGAGCCTGCAGCTTATATACAGCTCTCAAACATATACGCTTGTGCAGGTATCTATATAATTCAAACACAATCAGATAAAACTCTTTCTTCTACTGATCTACCTTGTGTGAAAGTGACACTTTGTTGAATATTTCTATGTAGGGAAATGGGAAGAATCTACGGAGATGAGGAGGAAGATGAAAGAGAGAAACTTGGTTAAAGAAGGAGGTTGCAGTTGGATAGAAGTGGGAGATAAAATTCATAAGTTCTACGTAGGTGATACAGCTCACCCGAATGCTCACCAAATATATGATGAATTGGATCGGTTAATTACAGAAATAAAACGCTGCGGATATGTTCCTGATACGGATCTTGTTCTTCACAAGCTAGAGGAGGAGAATGATGAGGCGGAGAAGGAGAGGTTACTATATCAGCACAGCGAGAAAATTGCGGTTGCGTTTGGGCTTATAAGCACGTCGAAATCTAGACCGGTTAGGGTGTTCAAGAACTTACGGGTCTGCGGAGATTGCCATAACGCGATGAAATATATATCGACAGTCTCTGGTAGAGAGATTGTGTTGAGGGATTTGAATCGTTTTCATCATTTTAAAGATGGGAAATGTTCTTGTAATGATTATTGGTGAATGGTGACTTTGAGATTTAGATACACAAATGAGGCTTTTCTATTCAATGTTATTTTAAATCTTGAGGATTTTGGGTTCAATGTGATCGTTCTTTTTAAAAATAAATAAAGAGAAGCATTCTAATTTATTTAAGTTATTACAGTTGAAGATGATTCAGACAAGTTTTAAGATACTAGTGGTATTAGCAATATCCGGTTTTCCGATGATGGAATCCCGTATCCAAAGCAATTTGGGATCAACAAGCAATAAGAGTATTGAATATTTGGCTTTGAATTGCCGGAAACACAGTGCGGTTTTGACGAATTTTGGAGCTATTGGAGATGGAAAACCCTCAAACACCAAAGCGTTTCGAGAAGCAATAAGTAAGCTTACTCCGTTGGCGGCTGACGGTGGAGTCCAACTCATTGTACCGCCGGGGAGTTGGCTCACCGGAAGTTTCAACCTCACAAGCCATTTTACTTTGTTTATCCAGCAAGGTGCAACTATTCTTGCTTCTCAGGTAATAAATATATCTAAGCTCAAAATTTTAGCTAGTATCGTACACCTATTTATGAATGCACTAAAAAATATCAACCATTCTATTTGAGATAAATAATCACATTTGGTTTTATTTCGTTTGTAACAAACAGGATGAGTCTGAATATCCTATGATTCCACCTTTGCCGTCATACGGAGATGCAAGGTTTACTGGTTTAGTATACGGAAGTAACCTAACCGATGTTGTTATCACCGGTAAGCACAACAAAACTTAAATCATTAAAATGGTTTGATGGATATATATATATGAGATTGAATCAAAATTATATATTTAGTTTATAAGATCAAATTTGTTGTTAGGTAACAAAAGAACGACTAATGGACAAGGGAAGTCATGGTGGTTGAAGTATCGAAGTGGCGGTTTCAAGTCGATATCAAGACCTTTGTTGATCGAAATCATCTTCTCCGAAAACTGAAGAGGTGACACTAATCAACACACAATCCGCTATCCGAATCAAAACCGCTATAGGACGTGGCGGTTACATCAAAGACATTTTCGCTAGGAGATTTACGATGAAGACGATGAAATACGTTTTCTGGATGACCGGTTCGTATAAGCTGCATCCCGTAGGCGGGTTTGATCCCAAGGCGTTGCCGGAGATTAGCAATATCCATTACCGTGACATGACCGCAGAAAACGTTACAATTTCGGCAAAGCTAGAAAGGATCAAGAATGGTCCATTTACGGGTTTATGCATGTCGAGTGTGACTATAGCTTTGTCGCCGGACCCGAAGAAGCTGCAGTGGAACTGCACGGATGTCTCCGGAGTTACTAGTAGGGTTACACCGGAGCCGTGCAGTTTGTTACCGGATAAGAGAACTACAATGGACTCAGACTGTGATTTTCCCACGGATAAGATTCCTATTGAGAGTGTTGTGTTGAACAAATGTTATGCTTAGAAATGTGTTTGTAACTTTGTACCGATTTATAGGTTTCATTATTCCCGTAACTAAAAGATTGAATGGTTTATGTTCATTCTTCAGTTTACAAATCCGCTAATAATTTTCACAAACTTTCTAAAAAACATCCAATAAATGAATCATAGTTTCAATAAAATGTAATTTAGAAATAATGTGTCAAATTTTACAAAATCTAATTAAGCAAACTTAGCCATTCTTATTTTTTTGTTCTTACATGGTTAAAAGTTATACATATATTTGAAATTTGAAATAGTCAGTTAAGTGTTTCATATATTCATAAACGACTTTGTCTAATTATAAAACTCTTTTACAATAGGAGCTACTTTCCCAAACTCTTTTAAAATTTACCAAACAATTTCCATTGTTGGAATAGATAAACCAAATTAATCAGTTTTCACGGAATTGGTTTGGTTAAACCGCATGGACCGGTCTTTTTTTTTCTATCTTTGGGTCTCTTGTCTGAATAGGTTTAGAAAAACAAAGCGACGTCGTTTTATAATGGGGACCTTTCAGCCTCATCCGTCCGTGTTACTAGATTCCCCGAGAAGATGAATCTGACACGCGCTCGCCACACTCCCTTTTTATCCTTAACCACAACTTTTTTTATTTCATTAAGAAAATTCTTCATCATTCTTTCTTCTGCTTCTTCTTCTTCTTCTTCGTTGAAAAATCTGTCTTCTCTTCTTCTTCTTCTTCTTCTTCTTCTTCTTCTCCTCAAGACGAGAGCGAAGACATTATCTGAACAAAGCGCTTCTCCATAACAAAGGTATTTCTCATGTTCTTGTCCTCTAGGGAATGAGTTTCGGTTGATTTTGATTCCTTCCAGATATTTTCTCAATTCCAGTAGCCTAGAAAACTTATTTGCTTAGATATGATTTGTTTCCTGGATTTTGATTTGTGGTAGGCTTGTTTTTGTCCTTTTCACGAACTTGGAATTTGTTTGTTTTTTTGTTTTCTTTCTTTGCGTTATACATGTTTCGTTTCTTGTCTTTGTGGTTATGCCTAGGTTTTAACCTCTGTGTCAATCTATAACAGTTTCTCCTTTTTCGTTTTGATTCTCAGGTGATTCAATTAGTCGATATGGTAGGACTTGATTCAAGCCACTTGTTGAGAGACAAGATCCTTTGCTTCTCCAGCAGGTCTCACATAAACAACCAACATAAGAAGACAAGTTATGCATTATCACTTAATCACATGAAACTTCCTATTCAGAGAACCTTAGCTTTTGCCTTAGCTCGCGGGAAAGGCGAAGCTGAAAGTTTCAGCAGATTGGAAGCCACCTTTGGTGATAATACCTCCACAGAATGTACCTGGAGTTTTGACTTTCCAGATTCTAAAGATGCTATGTCTCATCTCAAGTCAGAAGCAGACCTCTCTGGAAGCAATGGGGCCAATAATGTGGCTAGTGTTATCGAAAAACTGAATGCTCTTCGGTCACATCTCTTAGCAGCAGAGAAATGGAATGCTTCTCAACTACACTTATGTGACAGGTTTGTTAACCATTTTATATATAGTTTGCATTACTTATTTTTCGCCTAATTTCCTAGTACCGTCTGTTGCAGTAAGTATCTGGAATGTGCAACAAACTTAGTTCATTATATGGCTTTGAGATCTCTGGACATTGAGCAGCTCAACAGTCATCTAGCTTCTCTTGGTCTGTCAAGTTTAGACAACAACAATCTGGATGTTCTCGCCCACCTTAACGCCTCTATTAATCTTTTGATGAACGATCAAAACGCTGTGACGGAGTCTTGGACTAATGTATATCCCAAGGGAAAAAGTACTAAGAAGAATGATAAAGGGAGGGTATTATCATACAAAGAGTCATTACTTGGTAAACTTCGTGAGGGAAGAAGTACTCATATCATGGTAACTATTGGTGAAGAAGCAACTTTGAGTGAAACATTTATAACTGATATTCTTAAAGCTGGAACATCTGTTATCCGTATAAACTGTGCACATGGAGATCCAAGTATTTGGGGTGAGATCATCAAAAGAGTAAGAAGAACTTCTCAGATGTTAGAGATGCCATGTCGCGTTCATATGGATTTAGCAGGACCAAAACTCAGAACTGGTACCTTAAAACCTGGTCCGTGTGTGATGAAAATTTCACCAAAGAAAGATGCTTATGGAAATGTTGTTTCTCCTGCTTTGGTATGGCTCTGCCTCACAGGAACAGAACCTCCTGCTCATGTTTCCCCTGATGCTACTATATCGGTCCAAGGCCAAGATTTTCTTGCTGGTCTCCAAATTGGTGATTCTATAAGACTATGTGACGCTAGAGGGAGAAAGAGGAGACTTAAAATCTCAAAAGAGTTTCATGTTTTCAACAGTACCGGGTTTGTGGCTGAATGTTTCGACACTGCTTACATAGAAAGTGGAACTGAGTTAAGTGTTAAGGGAAAGAAAGGGAGACGTTTAGTTGGACGAGTAGTAGATGTTCCTCCCAAAGAATCTTTTGTAAGGCTAAAAGTTGGAGATTTACTAGTCATAACCCGAGAAGGATCGCTCGATGAACCATCTGTAACTGTTCCAGGAGCTCATAGGTTAACTTGTCCTTCCGGTTATTTGTTTGATTCAGTCAAGCCTGGTGAAACCATTGGTTTTGATGATGGAAAAATATGGGGAGTCATAAAAGGAACAAGTCCTTCAGAGGTAATTGTCTCCATAACTCATGCACGTCCAAAAGGTACAAAACTAGGATCAGAGAAGTCCATTAACATACCGCAGAGCGATATCCATTTCAAAGGCTTAACATCAAAAGATATTAAAGATCTTGATTATGTAGCTTCACATGCTGATATGGTTGGTATTTCTTTCATACGTGATGTCCATGATATAACCGTTCTTCGACAAGAGTTGAAGAAAAGAAAACTAGATGATCTTGGTATTGTTTTAAAGATTGAAACGAAAAGTGGATTCAAGAATTTGTCTTTGATTCTTTTAGAAGCAATGAAGTGTTCGAATCCTTTAGGAATTATGATAGCTAGAGGTGATCTTGCAGTGGAATGTGGATGGGAGAGATTGGCTAATATGCAGGAGGAGATTATAGCTATTTGTAAAGCTGCTCGTGTACCGGTGATTATGGCAACTCAGGTTCTTGAATCACTTGTGAAATCCGGAGTTCCAACTAGAGCTGAGATTACTGATGCTGCAAATGCAAAAAGGTAAAATATTTTGCATTAGACATGATCTTTGTAAGATTTGCAGTTTCTTTGTCTAATTTTGCATTTTGAAAATATGCAGGGCGAGCTGTGTGATGTTAAACAAAGGCAAGAATATCGTTGAAGCTGTTTCAATGTTGGATACTATTCTTCATACCAAGCTTATCTACAAGAAATCGGACTCTGAAAATCTCCATTGATCTGCTTGTAGTTTGCTTGGCCATTTATATTCGTATTGTTGTTTTATAAGAAAGAGATTTTAGGGGAAATGTACAATGTATTTAGGATATGATGAATGAATAGAGATCATAACATGGAAGGATTAAGCTTGTTGATTCTAGTTCTCCCATTATGATTCCGATTGATGATGGTGTTTCAAACAGTGAACAGTATAAATAGAAAGTAATGCCAATCACAAACAAGAACGGTGTTTTGGTTGGTTGAGACACAAAACTCATGTGTTTACGAAAGAACATTGTTTTATTACCATCCTCTTTGAAAACCATCTTTCGCATTCAATCATGAGAGGGATTGTCACTCCTCGAATTAGAAAGGTGGTAAAAACAATGGAAGCCCACCTGCAATCACAGAACATACAGAGATGATTGATATAAGACATGGTCATTTTTGGGTGTAAAAAAACACAAAAAAGTGATCCAACAATAACTCCAAGGATGACATGATTTAAAAGTTGACCAACACAAAAAAAAGAAGAAGATTTCTTACCAGTTTAAGCCTGTGAGTGAATGCACATTATGAACTATCTGCTGAACAAAATCTAATTGGATGGAGGAATCGATAGCAGCATCGGCAACTTCGATGACTGTATCTTGCTGCACTAAATCAGTAAGAGTTTCAGCAACATGATTCACATCGCCACTCTCATCTGAGCCTGAAATATGTGAAGTCGACATAGGCCGATAGGTAGAGACACCAAAAGGAGAGCATAGTGGGAAATGTGAAGGGCTTCTCATCATATGCTGCTGAGAGAGAATCATCGAACTGCTGAAGGATCTCTGATGAAGAAAAGAGCCGTAATGTGGCTTCTCTTCATGGACATCATCACGTTGAATGATACCGCTACAAGATGGTTGGTAGCAGCGAGCATTGAATAAGGATCTGAGAGACAAAGTGCGTCTCAAGTCCCTGTAAACAGTAAAAGATTAGTGAGATTGGTATTAGAACAAGCCAAAAAAATAAAAAATCTCATATTTAGTATCTTAAAAGCTTAGAGAAAAGAAAACGCTATAATAAAGCAACACTTCTTCTTCTCCACATTGCAAAACGCAGAACACAAAAAGCAGAGACTTAAAAATGAGAACTTTAGAGCCAGTGAGCACAAAAACGCAGAGCACAAAGAGGAGAGACTAAAAAACGAGAACTTTAGAGCCAATGGGCACACATAGAATCTCAAAGTATCATCATCATGATCAAACAAGCTGTAGAATGAAACAAAGAGACGAACCTGATCGAAATTTCTACACGGCGACGGAAGAACAGAGAGCAGAGTGGGAAAAAGTGAAAGTTAGGGTTTTTAGTGAGCAAACGAAATCGCTAAGCCTCGATTCGTGCTCATGCTTTCTCGGTGGGTAAGACAAAATGTACAATTTCATGACTCCTCCTACAAAATGCAGAAACGATTTCGCTCGCACTTAAGAAGACGACAAAATTGCGAGAGGACCAAAGATAAATTTAAATGTAACGATTTGGGGTTGTTTTGCAATATCAGAACAATTGGTTTGACATAAGCTTAAATTTTGAAGTTTTGAGAAAACATAAAGTATATAATATTCAACACAAAAGTGAAAATGCGTATTGAGAAGGCGAAAGAGTAATACACATATTACAGAACAAACCCCGTTTAGTAGATACCGAATAGATGATTCGTAGACACGTAGAAGTTAGACCTCGGGGATTATATAGACTGTGCATTTCGACGAGGTTACTAACATCTGAAGTTTGCTTATCACATCTTCATAAATTTGTGTATCGTAGAACAATTTCATTTCTTCAAGATTCGGCATTGTCTCCAGGAAATACATGACGAGCTCTATCTGCTTCTCCATGTCATCATAGTCATCACAAATTTCACCAAATTTCCATATCGTTAGAAACTGCACCGGACTTGATGATAGGCAACTAGGAATGCCACGTGAAGATTTGCATAGACACCCGTCAACATCCTCACATTTAATTGTATCGTTGTGATGGAGCCCCTGAATCGTAGAGTAACCAACTTCAAACTCAATTTTTGTTTACAAATTTGTGTAAGCAAATGCAATATATGAAAGGTTATGAGTTAGTACATCGAAGATAAGGCTTTCTAGATCTGGACAGTTTTTGAGTAGAACCGGCAATGACTCCCATCCTGCTTTTTGGTCAGTCTTAATAATTAAACAAACCAGGTTTTTGAATACCGGTATTTGTTCACAACAGAAAGTAAGTACCTGCAAGGCATGTAACACTAACTTGTTTGTCTTCTTTTTGTTTCAATGTAGCCAAAAAAGAAGAAGAAGGGATTACAATACAAACCTCAATGGTATTGGCAAATAATTCAAGGATCTGAACATTGCTTATTCCCAAAAGAAAATCTGTTGCATTACCGACCAAATGTTCATAGCTTGCATGTGTACGCTGATGAGATGTCATTTGAAGACAGATACTAGCGTAAACAAGTGAATCAAAATTCATATTTTTATACTTGTCTGCAACGCAATCATGGTATACAAAGTAGACAAGATTGGGTGTATCAAACGAAACACTCTCCGGATTTACGGCATGGACGTCTTCACAAAAGAACGTTAGCCTCTTGAGGGTTTTAGAAGATAGAGAGCGCTTCAAATAACCATCCCAACATATATTCATAATAAATAAATCCTCAAGAACATGACAACTAGTAATAAGCTTCACAAAGCCGTTATCACTGTGTCGTAACAAGACTTTATTAAGATATAGAGTCTTGAGGTTTGGAAGAAAAACATCTTCCACATCAATGAAGGCACCGTTTCCAGTTTCTATTCTCAGATGAACCAGTGCCTTGCTCACAAAGATATCTGGAGGCATGGTACCATTATCCCAATACACAATACAACGTAGATCAAGATCCGATACCCCGCGTTCCATCACATTTGATATCCAACGAGATACACAAGTTGGATCAGTAAAATCTCGGCATGTTAGAGAGAACTTGTTGATAGGATAATCACCCTGCAAACTCAATACTCTATCAACGAAATTCTCAAATATTGTCTCATTTCTTTCTCCGTCAGGATTAAGATATACTACAGCGTCATCAAACTCAAGATTTGGTCTGAAAGCAAATAGATGCTGCCACTTTTTCGAAAGTACTGAAGTCAAAGCCGAATCTTCTATGGGAAGGAATGACAAGATGTGGCAAATAAGAGCTTCTGGTAGATCACTAATTATATCTTTTTTTGAATGATCACTAATTATATCTTTGCAACATATATCCATCCTTTTTGAATCTACTTTGACAGATCTCAAACAGTTACAACCTGAAAAATGACATGATCTTGAGTTATGTAATTTATTTTAATCTGAGAGTTTTAGATGTATGTTCGGGAAAAAACACAGTTACGAATGAACAGAAGTCGTTAAAATCCGACACGACAGAATAACAAAACCATGAAGGAGAAAATTGGGAAACTCACATAGGTAGTACCCCACGGTATTGAGAACTTTGAACATCTTTTGTAATCGTGGCGGAACGGGTGACTTCTGGTTTGTCTAAATTTCTTTCTAAAGGTCAATTTTTATGAGAAAATGTCGATCATATATGTGGAACAATGATCGATCGAGACTAGTAACTGATGGATGAAAAGAAGGCAAGGAGACTTGGTCTCTCTCTCTCTCTCTCTCTCTTTATTTATTTTACTTTACTATGTAGTGCAAAAGAATGTTCTTTGTTCTGATAGACATGATTGTCACTTTCTCATTTTCATATGGTGTTACTTAATTTTGATATCAACTTTTCAATAAGAAGTACAAAAAAAGATAGACAATACTTCTATCTTTCTTTTTTGGGGCAAAAAGCAAAAAGCAAAAAATACTTCAATCTATCAATAAAAGTCCTCGATTTATATTTCAAAATAAAACAATTCTGAAAATTCTTAAATATGTACTTGGTAAATTTAATTTTTCCCCAGAGGAGGAGTTTTACATAAACCTCACTGTCACTGCAACTTTTACTATTAACCTTGTGACTGATTTACAAAGCTCAAAGATGACTTATCTAAACCAAGTTTTAATGACTCATATATTATTAGATTTATGTTGTTAAAAAATCAGATATATAAACCCAATTGGTCATGTAAGACCGGTCTGATCCGGTTCAACTATATATGATGGTTGAATCTCTATAACCGGCTTACCTACACATATTGTTACCGTTGCTATTTGCGCTCGCTAGTCGCGCTATATATATAACCGTTGATGTTAGTGATGAGGTTCGATTTCAAAGCTCATGAAACGCATCAATGTCGATCTCCATCTTCTCCATTTTCCGAAATTCAGAAAATTTCAATCACGAAAAGTATCTTCGTCCCTACCCAAATTGGAACTCGATCAGAAATCACCACAGGAGACAGTTTTCTTACTTGGTCAGGTACTTGACACTTACCCAGATATCAGAACACTTAGAACAGTCCACTCAAGAATCATTTTGGAAGATCTACGTTGTAATTCTTCTTTGGGTGTTAAACTTATGAGAGCTTATGCTTCTCTAAAAGATGTAGCGTCAGCACGCAAGGTGTTCGACGAAATTCCTGAGAGAAACGTAATTATCATTAATGTTATGATTAGAAGCTATGTGAATAATGGGTTTTACGGTGAAGGTGTTAAAGTGTTTGGGACGATGTGTGGTTGTAATGTTAGACCTGATCATTATACTTTCCCGTGTGTTCTAAAGGCGTGTTCTTGCTCTGGGACTATTGTCATTGGGAGGAAAATTCATGGGTCTGCTACAAAAGTTGGGCTCTCTTCGACTTTGTTTGTTGGGAATGGTTTAGTTTCTATGTATGGAAAGTGTGGATTTTTATCTGAAGCAAGGCTTGTACTTGACGAGATGTCTAGGAGAGATGTGGTGTCTTGGAACTCGTTGGTTGTTGGGTATGCGCAAAATCAGAGATTTGATGATGCTTTGGAGGTTTGTAGGGAAATGGAGTCTGTGAAGATAAGCCATGATGCTGGTACGATGGCTAGTCTGTTACCAGCAGTGAGTAACACTACAACTGAAAACGTTATGTATGTTAAAGATATGTTTTTTAAAATGGGGAAAAAGAGTTTGGTTTCATGGAATGTGATGATCGGTGTGTATATGAAAAATGCGATGCCTGTTGAAGCTGTGGAATTGTATTCCCGAATGGAGGCTGATGGGTTTGAACCTGATGCAGTCTCAATCACAAGTGTATTACCTGCTTGTGGAGATACCTCTGCTCTGTCTCTTGGTAAGAAAATCCATGGATACATTGAGAGGAAGAAGCTGATACCAAATCTGTTGTTAGAGAATGCACTGATCGACATGTATGCAAAATGCGGATGTTTAGAGAAAGCTAGAGATGTGTTTGAGAACATGAAGTCACGTGATGTTGTGTCTTGGACAGCTATGATTTCAGCTTATGGATTCAGCGGACGAGGCTGTGACGCAGTGGCATTGTTTTCGAAATTGCAAGATTCGGGTCTCGTCCCTGATTCAATTGCGTTTGTCACAACGCTTGCTGCTTGTAGCCATGCGGGGTTACTAGAAGAAGGTAGGAGTTGTTTCAAACTCATGACAGATCATTACAAGATCACTCCTAGGTTAGAGCATTTGGCTTGTATGGTGGATCTTCTTGGCCGAGCCGGGAAAGTGAAAGAAGCTTACAGATTTATACAAGATATGTCAATGGAACCAAACGAGAGAGTTTGGGGAGCATTATTAGGAGCTTGCAGGGTGCATTCTGATACAGACATCGGTCTACTAGCAGCTGATAAACTTTTCCAGTTAGCACCCGAGCAATCGGGTTACTACGTATTGCTTTCTAACATATACGCAAAGGCTGGAAGATGGGAAGAAGTGACTAACATCAGAAACATAATGAAGAGCAAAGGGTTAAAGAAGAATCCCGGAGCAAGCAATGTTGAGGTCAACAGAATAATTCATACATTCTTAGTAGGCGACAGGTCACACCCGCAATCCGATGAGATATACAGAGAGCTGGATGTTCTAGTAAAGAAAATGAAAGAGTTAGGTTATGTTCCTGATTCAGAGTCAGCGCTTCACGATGTGGAAGAGGAAGATAAAGAGACGCATTTAGCTGTTCACAGTGAGAAATTAGCCATTGTGTTTGCTCTGATGAACACTAAGGAGGAAGAAGAAGACAGTAATAATACCATAAGAATAACGAAGAATCTTAGGATATGTGGAGACTGTCATGTTGCAGCTAAGCTTATCTCACAGATAACTTCTCGAGAGATAATCATCAGAGACACTAATAGATTTCATGTGTTCCGGTTCGGTGTTTGCTCTTGTGGTGACTATTGGTGAACCAAAAATTAATAAATGTTAACTTTACAAAAACGCAGCGTTTTGGTGAAAGTGAAAGTTACACTTTTTAGACAATATCTAGTTGGGTTTCGACGAATGAGAATATGACACGTCATCACCGGTAAGGAAAATTCACCAAATAGATGATAGCCTAATCTGCAAATCTTTGTCCAGCTTCTGAGCTCAGAGATAGAGAGAGCGAGAGGTTAGAGATAACAGTAGTTTTACCGATGATTGAGTCGGTTATGGCCGTTCGTCTCTCCACCGGATTTTGCTCGTCGACGGCGTTACTCCGTAAGCTCTATTTATGTCTCTGTTCTTCAATTCTATCTTCATTGAGTTTTTGTTTTTCTTAAAGAGTCTTTGTTCATTCGTCTGAATCGTCTCATGCTAAATTTGTAGAGTATCGTACAGCACCGAGCTCGGAGGAGGGAGGAAACTGCTTCCATTATGCGTCCCGCCGCGTTTTTCAGCCTCAACGTATCCACCATATTGATGGGTAATGAAAAATTCACTTTGTTCCGTCATTAAATTGTAAAATAGTTTTGAGAGTTTTCGTTTCACCAGGAGGATAGATTCTAGTATTTGAGTGCTGAGTGTATAATACGAGTGCAATATGTTTCTTGTCAGCTGTGAATATTGAATTTAGTGTGAAGCGGATGTTCCTCGATTATATGATTATATGGAGATAGAGCACTAAGTTAGATGCTTCTTTAGTGAGCCGTGGAAACATTCAAAGATCGATTCTTTTGAAATTACAGATTCTGAATATTTTGGTTTTCTTTATATAATGTAAATCTCACATTCATATATGCACTTTTCTAGGAGTGGGTTTCTGAAGTACAACAGTGACTATATAACAAGAAAACACCTACGGAAGAATCGAACTCAAGCCACAGCTGAGTATGTAGATTCAGCTTCAGATCCAGAAAAGCAAACTGGCAAGTCAAGGTATCATCCTTCAGAAGAAATCAGAGCCTCTTTGCCACAGAATGATGGAGATTCCAGGCTTTCACCTGCAGAAACTACTAGAACCATCATTGAGGTGTTATATTGCGTCTTTCAATCAGCATAAGCTATCTTTTTGGTGAAAATATTGTTAGACCAATGCCTTATGTTACATGCTTGTTGTTGCAGTCACATGTTAGTGCATTTAGTAGTTTTGCTTGGTCCTATTATAGGTTGCTTCAACATTCATCTATCAATTTTCAGTAGTCCTCTAATCCTCTTCTGTAGAGAATAGTTTTTTTTTTTTTTTTTTTTTTT
>Ga0041059_1000622_pt1 | contig 27478 bp, 13 predicted proteins | sample AraColnosormetaG_FD_56232 | JGI IMG/M metagenome (GOLD analysis project Ga0041059, IMG submission 56232) | Arabidopsis roots microbial communities from North Carolina, USA - Col MF nosort | ecosystem: Host-associated > Plants > Roots > Unclassified | place: USA: North Carolina | collected... | reverse complement strand
TTCTTCAATGTAAAATGCAGCGTTTAATTTAACTGGATATTTAACAGTACAGTAGACGGAATGAGGTTTTCACTAACAATTTTAGAGTTCATGTGTTTTTTTATTAAATATATCGTTGAGGGGTTTTTTCACAATCCATATTTAGTTGGGGGGGTTTTATTACTAAAAACCTTTTAACTAAAATATTGTTCCACGTTTTTAAAATAGACTTTTATAGGGCCTTTAAAAAAAATTGTGGGCTTTTACTGTGATTTCAAAAACAACTGTTTTTAGAATTTAGAAACGTGATACGAATGTTTGAAGTGATTTTATTTATATTACTATTGTTTACAAATTTTTAGTATATAAAAAGGGTATTCTCATACTTTTAATAGCAAAAAAAACTATGGTCCGACATAGGCCGGCTCAAAATAGCAAAAATAAACTATGGTCCATGTTCAAATTTTGGGGCCTTTAATACACTAATTTTTGAGGTAATTTAACAAAATCCCAGTGCAAATGCATTGTCGCACAGCCTATATACGGCCCTGCTCGTATGTCATATGAGCTCATATGCGGTCGCGCTAATCTATGGCGTTTAACATCACACCTTTTCAATATCTCAAGACTTGGTCCCACAAAGGACCGTGAAAGCTAACTCCGCTGCAAAACGACTCAAACATAGCCTCAAAAACGTGTCTCTCTACTTCTTTTTCAGATAGCTGCACCTGAAACACCAACGAGACACTAACGTGTCAATCACATTCCTATACAAGTACACGATCTTGCAAGGATAGTCTTTATGTGTTTCTTGTAGAATAAGCAACGGCATGTGTGAATGTTTGGCTACTAAGATGATGACAACTTGGTCATCAAGTCCGGTGTTTGGCTAGCTACCAAGATGGAGGTTAGCCTAAAGAGACTGAACCAGCGCATGGAGATTAATTAGCATCAAAACAAGACGTCTTGACAAGAATTTTTATTATTGGCATATTCTAGTTTATAATTTGTTTTTTAGTTTCATGTATTACGATTGAATGGTCAATTTGTTAGATATTATAATTTTTCAACGAGTGTAAACGTAATTCATTAAAAAGAAAAAAGAAAACAAATCATTAAAGAAACACATGTATATGTGCCAGTGCTACATGGAAACTTAAGATTGTTATAATAGTGTGTACTTACGTACACGTTGCAATCTTTTGTGTGTGAATGTCTTTCTCTAATTACTTAAATTTCATTTGTGGATAAGAATCAACAAACATACAAGTTCCATCTTGTTCCTTCTTTTGCATACACTGGAAAGATGTCAGAGTAGAAAAAAAGAAGAAAAAGTAAGTGATCCAACACCAGTTCATGTACACCATTAATTCTTTGACTGCTCTCTTTGAACTTGGTCACAATTGATCAATCAATTATGGTCATTTTATGTCTGTTGTTCGCCTTGTTCGTGACGTAACTGTCGAAACAGTTGAAATCCACCTAGATAAAAAGAACCAATTACTCAAAAATTTAAGGAAATCATAATAATAATAAGAAAAAAAATAATGTCATAAATTATTAAATAATATTAAGCATATGAATAATTTGATTATGATATTAGTTTACAAATTTAGTGAATATATTTGTTTCTGTTTCAAATAATCATATCTCTACTGTAAAATAATTATGAAATAACAAAACTTGACAATATGATGTATAAACAACACATGTTTAGATATTATTGCAACGCTTCTCACTTAAGTTCTCTTTTATACTATAGTAGAATGCTATATAGTCCGGTAACAATTTAAATAAAATATTCTTAACCAACTTTCCCAAGATGCAAAGAAAATTGATTTTAGAACCTCTACTTTTTTGGTATCTACTAATACTATATATCTAATCATTATATAAAATTCTCCCACCAAATTGATCAATGGGTCATCTTATCTTTATCGCCTTTTGCCTTTGTGACCATAAAAGGGTTTGAGAACTTGCATGACAGCCGAAAAAGGTGTGAATATTCATTGATATTAACGTGGCATTCCTATGAACACATAGAAACGTATAATTAAACTTGCTAATATTTTCATTTCACTATTATTTTCAACATCAAGTGGGATATTAATTTCTGAACTGAAGATAACTAAGATATTAACCGGTTCAGTTAACCGATTCCTTGCATTCTATAAATCTGACGCACCATATTTCTTCTCATACCACAATTACTAATTAACCAACTCAAATCTTGGAACTCAAGAAACAACAATGTCGGAGATGGCCGGAGATTCTTCAACATCAGAAGATAAAATCCATAAACCAAACCGCGAGAGGAATGTCTCCGGCGAACTTGACGTCTTCGAAGCCACTCGATATTTTTCCGACTTCAACGAACCAACGACGATCGAGTACTCAAGAATCCAAATACAGAAACAAAGCATTGTTACAGAAAATCGACAGAAGAGAGTACACCCTGAGACAGAAGAACACCTCCCTAAACCTAGAGTCGTCGTCATAAAGCCGCAGAAGAAAGAGATGACACGTGGCGGCGGTAAGAAGCTAACCAGTTTCTTGAACTCTCTTCTTCGCTCAGCTGGTCTAAAGAAGAAGTCAAAGTCAGCGCCGGAGGTGGAGACACCACGAGTAGAAAGGATGAGGAGGAAGAGCTGCGTAGTGACTACACACGCCGCAGATGCTTCGCCTCTCACCAATGCCGGCGCGTGGAGTTTAAACGCGCGTAGAAGAAGCTTTGATGAGAAAGATTTGAAGAAGAGTGATCAGAAGTTGAACATAAGATTTTGTGAGAGTCTGTATTCGGACCAAAGGGTTGAGACAAAAGACCCAAATGCAGGAGACAAGAACGATGTAATTGGTGGATGCGAGAGTGATTCAAGTTCTGAATCTGATCTTTTTGAGTTGGATTTGTTTGCTAAATCAAACCCCTAATTAAGAACGGTCCGGAGAATAATTTTCTAATGTAACTTCAGTCTTAATTATTATCATGAAGCGAGGTTGGACCATTTCCACCTTGTACAAAGTTATATTCGTCCATTCATATGTTGGGATATTTTATATTGAAAACTAGCTAGCAGAATTTAGTCAATTGGGAATCTACCAATAGTAAAAAAAAAACCCTAACTCGATGTCACCAACATCTCCTTTTTTAAAAACCCTAGCAATCATCGATTCATCTTTCCACCCTTCTATGACAACACCTATCATGCAATTATTCTATATCGTAGAAACAATTTTGGGTAAAATTAAGTTGATGGGCCTCCCCAAATCATGCATCTTCTTTCCCACTCCTACTGTTCTACTCTATGTATGAAATTGAAATAAAGTATACAATTTTTTTTTAAAGTATTACGCAATTAATACTCCAAACAGTTTCTTATACATATGACAATGCTCATAACAGTTGTCAGAGCATGTTGTAAAAAGCAATTGTTATAATATAAAAGCTGCTCTAGAGCACGTTGAAGAATGAAAAGAATGGATCTGCTGTGTCCTCGCACAAGATTTTTGAAAGGGAATGTATAATCTTATTTAAGGTTTGGTTGACAAATAAAACCTATTTAGCAGAAAAACATTAACAGAAACGAATCATTTAGGTACCCACGAATAACAGTAACCTTCTAAGTTCTAAACAATATTGAGACTACTTTTTGTCTATTGGTTGATGATTGCGTTTGAATAATAGGTGAATTTATCAATTATCATATAGGGATCAATATATTTGTTGGCAGAAAATAATAAATTACTGGGATACTTTTTTGCATGTTTAACATATATCATGTTTCATGTAAAATAACATATATCATGTTATCATGTAAAATCACGTACATTTTTGCCAACGTGAATTGATTGCTATTTATTATAAAAATACAATAATTAATTCTATTTATATTGGATTCTTTCATCCGTATTTTTGGCAAATATATAGTCAACATATGGTCAACATATTTATCTTAAATAATCATGCCGGGAATATTATCCTTAATAAAACCAACTAATCTATAAGAATATATATAACATTAGTGTATTTAATAAACCATTATTTTGTGAAAAAATATATCAACATCTTGAAAAATTTGTAGTTAAAAATTAAAACTGTTTTTATTTAAAACAAAAACCCATAGATTAGTTAATTCATATTATATTTTCTATCTACCACATGTATAAGATTTGCATTACATATTATTGAATTTGAAAAGTTTTATTCTAGTCAAATATGGTTTATTTCCTTCTAAGTGTGATCATTTCCTCTTCTTTTTTTCCAGCTGTAAAAACATTAATTACTATTTAAGAGGTTACCCAAAGAAAGAAGAATTTAATAAACCTTAAGGAAAGTCTTCTAAACTTTTTTTACAAAGACTCCAAAACCGAATCAGTTCTTTTTCAAATTTTTACTACAAGTCTATAACGTTTGACTAAGAAAATTCATTATCTCTTGGTCAAAGCATCAAGTCAGTAACAATGGCCAGTTTCAAATTCTTCTTTGCAGCCATAATTTTGGTTCTGTTTCATCCGGCAGCAATAACTTTTGTTGCTTCGTATGGCTCATTACAGGTAAGCTACAGCTAAAATTATTTACTTTTCAATTTTCTTAAAGGCTATTTCCACCTTGAGATCCAAAGAAGCCATGCGAATTCTGAGATATTCATCAAAAATTTTCTTCGACGAAATCAACTCGAATCTCTATTCACAATTTAGCGATATTTAGGGATATTATCATTTATGTTACAATTTAGGATTCTTACATCAATGCAGCTTGGCGATCAATGCTCATCGGACGAAGACTGCAATGTTGGACTTGGTTGTTTTAAATGCGGTATAGATGTTGCAAGATGCGTTAGATCCAATATCACAGATCAGTTCTCCATTGTGGTTAGTAATAAACAACTTTTGAATCAAACTTTATTAAAAATGTGGTGTTTAAATATAAATTTTAATATATATATTTGAGTGAAACACAAATCCAATTTGGTTTTAGGATCATAACCTTAATGTAAGATTCTTAAGAGATGATGGATCATTTAGTCCACTAATTTTGTCGTATATCTTTACGATTATGGATTGTTAAACCCATTAACCCTTAATTTCTTTACCAAATTATAATTTTTAAACCAATTAGTATATATGTTTGGTTCTACTTGAATACTGATAACACTAAAGGTGAACATAATTCTTCCAACATAAGCCTCTCAGTATTGAGATATAGATGTGTTGATATATTGACATAAGATAGGCTTGATCTGCAACTCTTGACTATGTGGGGCTTAACTCTTCTACTGAATTTTTTTTCTTTGTTACAGAACAATTCGATGCCGTTTAATAAATATGCATTTTTGACGACCCACAATTCATATGCCATTGAAGGGAAAGCGCTTCATGTGGCGACCCAAGAAGATACTATAGTTCAACAACTCAACGTGCGTTTTATTAATCAATAGACAAAAAATATATGTTACTTCATTATTATTATTTTTCTATCTTGTGAATGTTATGTTTTTGTTCAGAGTGGTGTTCGAGCATTGATGTTGGATACGTACGATTACGAAGGAGACGTATGGTTTTGCCATTCCTTCGACGAACAATGCTTTGAGTTCACCAAATTTGTAAGTTTAATCTCTAAATTTCTCTAACCAAAAGAAAACCGAGTCAAACCAAAACAATTATTTAGCAAACGTTTGAAAATAGAGACTGGTTTAGAATATAAGAAAGTAATAAACAAAAGAACACAACTTTTTTTGGCATTTTCAAAATAATCTCCCTTTTTGGTTTACCCTAGTGTGTGTGTGTGTGTGTGTGTGTTTGTGCAACACGTTTGTGTTTTCAATTTGCAAAATGTATTGTGAGACACATAATTATTTGCTTTTGAAACAATTGGAGCGTTAGTTTTGTCTTTTATTGGAAGAGAAAATATCCTAACATGCAATGTTTTGGTATAAATGATTTAATTTGGCTTGTATTGTTTTGTTATGTCACTTTTTTAGAATCGGGCGATAGACACATTCAAGGAGATATTCGCGTTCTTGACAGCGAATCCATCAGAGATCGTGACATTGATCTTGGAGGATTACGTCAAATCGCAAAACGGGTTAACCAAAGTATTTACCGATTCCGGTTTGAAGAAATTTTGGTTTCCGGTTCAAAATATGCCTATAGGTGGCCAAGATTGGCCGTTGGTTAAGGATATGGTCGCCAATAACCACCGGTTAATCGTTTTCACTTCAGCTAAATCTAAGCAAGAAACCGAAGGAATAGCTTACCAGTGGAATTACATGGTGGAAAATCAATGTGAGTGTGATGAGATACCAAAATTCCGGTTTAATTTTAGTTTGTTTAGATATCACGGATTAATCCCAACGTGGTATTGATTGTTAGATGGAGACGATGGAGTTAAACCAGATGAATGTAGCAATAGAGCAGATTCTGCACTGTTAACCGATAAAACGAAAGCTTTGGTTTCGGTAAACCATTTCAAGACAGTTCCGGTTAAGATATTGACTTGTGAGGAGAACTCTGAGCAACTTCTCGATATGATTAAGACATGTTACGTAGCCGCAGGGAACCGATGGGCCAATTTTGTCGCCGTCAACTTTTACAAGGTAAGGTTATATTTATTTTTAATTTTAATATCTCCTTGAATGAATTTTAAACTTTAATAACTCCTTGAAACAGAGGAGTAATGGAGGAGGAACGTTTCAAGCAATTGATAAACTAAACGGAGAGCTTCTATGTGGACGTGATGATGTGCATGCTTGTTAATTTGACTTGAATTTAACAAAATGCATTAGTCTTAAAGCTCGCCTTAGTTTACAAGATATTTTTAAGATATATATATATATATATATATCAAATTATTTTAAACATCTGGCTAATCTTAGCATGCATAAAGCATTATATTTTTGGGCTTAGTTTAACTCAAGTTTTTTTTAAAATAGGCTCCAAATGGAACAAAAAATTAAAGGAAACTAAACATTTAGATACCTACGAAGTAAACTTCTGAAATCTGAACAATATTTTGACTGTTTTTTTTGTCTATTTGGTTGATCCGTTGATTATGGCGTTTGAATAATAATACGTGAATGTATCAATTGTCATATTCGGTGGTAGTTTAGCAAAAAAATAAATATGCTTAAAAAAAAAGCAAAAAATAAATATATGGGGTGGCAAAAAAAAAATTGTTGGGATACTTTTTGGCTTGATGTCAAAAAAACAAAAAGGTAATAAGGAAATTTTATAATCTCAAAACAAAATTTATTGGGCCGACCCGCCAAAAACACATATGTATTATTGGGCCAATCCGCCAAAAAGCCCATTTATACGATGGAAACAAAAAAAGAAAAAAAATATCGGTATCGTCTTCTCTCTGGTGTTTTCCAGTAATTCCCTGAGAAGTAGAAGTAGAAGCGAGAAGGAATTCGAAGAAACAGATTTCAACAATGGCGGCAGTTCAACAGCAACAAGCGATGCAGAAGAACACTTTATACGTAGGAGGTTTAGCTGATGAAGTTAACGAATCGATCCTTCACGCCGCGTTTATACCTTTCGGCGATATCAAAGACGTGAAGACGCCGTTGGACCAAGCGAATCAGAAGCATAGATCCTTCGGATTCGTTACTTTTCTTGAGAGAGAAGACGCTTCTGCTGCTATGGATAATATGGACGGTGCTGAGCTTTATGGTCGTGTTCTCACTGTTAATTATGCTCTCCCTGAGAAAATTAAGGGTGGTGAACAGGGTTGGGCTGCTCATCCACGTACGTTTCCAATTACTGTTTCTCTTCTCCTTTTGATTTCTGAAATTTGAGCTATTGATAATGTTGATTTGGGGGTTTATGAAATTAGGGTTTGCAATTAGTGTTCTTTGTGATTTATTATTGATTCTGCAATTAGTGTTGTTAGATTTGCGGATTTGAAGTTAGGTCAAGTTTGTATTTGCTTCTCGATTGTATATATGATTAAGCTGAGAGGTTGTCTCGTTGTTTAACAAATGGGACTTATTGGTGTTGTTGGTTTGTTTCAGTTTGGGCAGATGCAGACACATGGTTTGAGAGGCAGCAACAGGAGAAGGAGATTCTGAAGATGCAAGCTGAGAACAAGGCTGCCATGGAGACTGCTGAGGAGCTTCACAGGAAGAAATTGGCGGAAGATCGACAAGGAGAGATGGAGGAAGATACAGATACCAAAAATGATCCTATGGCCAGAGCAGAGGCTGATGCTCTAAGTCACGGCGATGCCTAATGAAAGTAAGCGTTACCGGATTCTCTTATGCACCTTGTCCTGTAGGATAACAAGTATGTTTTCGCCTGAGTGTGTAACACTGTCACTATCACCTCATAGAGTTTTTGAGGTTAGATTGTTTCTTGAGGTTGATTACCATGTTATTGCTATAGTTAATAGATTTGGTAGTTTGGTGAAACTTGCTTGCTTAGAAAAGTAAGAGTCATGTATCTAAACCGGATGCTCTTCATACAAAAAGGGTCATCACTAATAACAAGAACCAATTGCTTTTGACTCAAAGAAGAAAACCTAAATCCTACTCGGAAAATTTAAACCTGTCAAGCTTAGACCCCGCTTGTTTATCCATAAACCAAATCAGATTCCCATTGCTCGGGTGGACTAGCCTTGCAGGCAGAGACAGAGAGCTGTCTGGTAAGGGCAAATCATCGATTGCTAAGTGGATAGCATTGGCTTTGGATTCGCCGGTTGCTACTACGACAACGTTAGCAGCTGAGTTGATGACGGGCAAAGTGAATGTGATTCTCTCTGGTGGCGGTTTATGAGAGTCGGTTAGGAATGTGACCCAATCGTCCTTCACCTCAAGTGCTGGGTGGTTCGGGAAGAGTGAGGCTACATGTCCATCTGAGCCCATCCCAAGCAAGATCAGATCAAACCTGGGACTGTCACTGTTGTCTGACGCAGCCACGGTTCGTGATCTCACCATCTGTCTGATGGCGAATTCATACTCTGTTGCAGCTTCCTCCGCTGAAACTGTGTCGTTAATGGAACATATATGTCTCGGAAACACATTTACCTGAAAATAACAAAAAAAAATCAAAGTCAACATTATAACAAGACAAAATACACAGCTGTATTGACCAACACCATGATTGGATAAGTTTCCAGATCGTCCATTTGTTTTCTTCACAAACAAGCAAAGATTGGGGCAAAAAAAGTCAATAGATTGCAGAATCAAGAAAACAAGACAACCACAAGAATACAAGATTCTTCTATCCAAAAGTCATCAAGAACCATTCCGAACAATCTAACCTTGGAGAGTAAATTATCTTTGGCTAGCTTGTAGTTGCTATCGTCATGATTCTTAGCTACCACACGCTCATCCGCCCAGAAAACATACCATTTCGCCCAATCTACAATCTTGTCGTAAGGCGGCTCGATCAATTTTCTGTTGAATGTGTAATCCATGAGGAGATAGATCAAGGAGACTGAAAATGGGATTCTTAAAAACTTTTAGGTGAAATAAATTACCCCATGAAGCTAATGAGAGAGCCTCCTGATAACACAATGCAGAAAGCACCATGTTCTTTAATTGATGCTTCTGATATCTCAGCTATATAATCAACCAAGTCTATGCTTAGTTCCTCCAAATTCTCATGAACCCTAATTTCTCCCCTGTCTTTATGAGTCCAAGTAAGTGCCATATTGCTTCCTCTGTTGTTTCACCGATTTTTCAGAAACTCTACAGTTAAACAAAGAATGAGATTTAAGAATCTTTACACCAAAAAAAAGAGATCAGATATGGAGTGAGAGGAAGAAATGGTTCACATTTTGCACATTGAAAAAACAGAGATAAGATCATATTCTGACTCTCAACAGTGTTCCAATTTGACTACAAATCCAAGAATCAGCATTTGAATATATACAGTAATACAAGATAAAGCAAAATAAAAGCCATGATCATTGAATTAAAACCAAACACAACTAGCAAGCACAGAGAAGACAGCAACTTGAAACTTTTCAAGCAAATGATCAAAGTAAAAATTCAAATAGAAACCTTAGAGGGAAGAGAGGATTGTTACAGAGAGAAGGTAGATGGATGATTTGAGTGAAAACAGGTTAATGATAGATTGAACAAAGCACCAAATAATAATGATTATATAACACATAGCCATAGGCTATATCTACATATATATTAATATTGTGTGTAAAAAACAAACAAAGGATTTTCTAATAATCTCGCCTTTATAAAATACTAACAAAAATGCCTCTTGGGAGCGAAGAAGAATCAGCAGAAAGAGATTTTTTACCTTCTGGATTTTCACGTGCATATCGTCGTGATAAAAGTAAAACACACACACACACAAACAAAAGTAAAAACAAACAAAATTGGATAAATTCGAGGAATTACCAGTAATAATACTTGATAAACTCAAGTAATAACAAGAAAAATAAGAGAAGATGGTTTATCTATCTTGTGAGGTGTTTAGCAGAATTTAGGGTTCAGAAGAAAAAAGGGTTATGCTATTTAAGAAGGGTATACAGAGGAAAGGATTTTTATCTTATGGGGTGCTTCATCGGATAATTAATTAGTCCAAATGATAGATGTGAATACAAAAGGTGGATAAAATATAAGAAATCCAAAACGAGTAACCAAACAACTGTCAGTTCATAAAAGACAAATGGACCAATCACTTCTTACGTCTTGTCGAAAAGCAAGAATTGTGGATAACTTCGTTTTCTTTTCCATTTTTATATTTTTTCTCTTTAAAATTTAAGAAAGTCTTACTGAAATAATATCCCACTATCAATTTTGATTCAAACTTAATTATAAGTCATAGACTAAAAGAGAGTATTTATAAGTAAATTATGGACTAGAAAAATGACCACAACATGACACATGAACACCACTTCGTCACTTACCTTCTTAATGTGCCCCACTTTTCATGAATCTTAATCAGGCATTGTAATATTTTATTTTATTTTCTTTCAGGCATTGTATTATACTGAATTACTGATGTAGATAAGATAAAAAAATTTCAAAAAAAAAAATATGATAAGAGTAAATTGGTAATAGTATCTTTCATCCCCACATTGGATTTTAGACCATTTTAGGAATATAATCACAAAGGATCCAAAATCACCAATAATTTTTTACTATTCCATCTTTTATTTGGTAAACAAACAAAAAATAGAACCACATGTATATTGTAAAACACTTTTTAAGAGAAAAGTAAAGTTAATCCAGATCAATTATTCTTCTTAAACTACATTATCTTCCATTTTCAACTTTCTTCTTTATCATGTCTTTTGTCATTGTGAACCTCCATTACTTCTTATGTTGTATTAGGCCATATTTATCAAAGTAAAACCTTATATAATACTAATTAATAATATTTAACGTACCATTACAATTAATGGATAGTTCATGGTCGTACATAAATCTGCGTACGTACTACATTAACTCAGTAAGAAGGCCCAATAAAGCTCTATACCAGCACATGCAGTTAAATGTTTTAGTACTGATTTACTCATGCTGGTTGCAAATTAGATCAGAAACGATTGTCTTAACACTATTATCACCAAGCTAGAAGATGTGGTTAGATGATGGGATTCATGAGATTGCCAAGAAGTGACGTGGAGATCGAACCTCAGGTTAGAGTGGATCTTCGGATACTAGAGTGAAAGTATGACATGTTGAATGAACTAATGGTTGGGATGACTATATGATGACAAGAGATGTGGCATCATTGATTCTCCAAACGGAGCCACTGGTTAAGAGAATCTGGAACCAGAGAAATGTATAAAATTTGATTATGAGCCGAACTATGGAGGTCAGAATGATGGGAACGGAGGTTCTTGCAGGAAGATCAATGCGAAGATCTTTTGTCTTATTATATAACCACCCCAATAATATGTGTGTGTAGGGTTCTTGATGAACAAATGTGAAGGAGCCGCTCAATATTGAGATAGATAGAGACTAGTACCAGCAAAATCACATCTTTGCGAAATATCTATATACCATTTTTTTTATAATAAACAAACATATATACTTTGTTGTCACCATCCTATCGTAATAATACACACACACGCCTAAATGATTCATGGTGTCACCAAGTATCTGATATATATCTCTGTAGTAAACCGATGGGTTAAACTTTTTAAGTGTTTAATTATTGAAGATGAATCATTACGTTTTATTCTACTAATTAAATTGGGAAAAACAACAAATTAAAAAAACTAGAAAACAGAAAAAATAAAGTACAATGATTGTAAGAAATGGTTAGAAAATTGTTTGCACATGGTAACAACACCGCATTGCTTCTCTGACAGGAAAAGAGACCAGACAATCTCCCAAGTTGTGGGACACATGAATCCTTCTTACATTTGTTTCCAAATTGAATTGAAAAAACTGTAATGATTTCTTGCAGATAATAAGTAATATATGATTCATAATGTTCAACTATCGAATTCATGGCACAACATGATATGTAAGAAAAAAAAAAGATAAGTAAATAATGGAGAATTTTTTTGCAGTATTTTGTTTTATTTATTTGCATCAAACTGGAATGTTGATTCATATCCTTAATTAAGACAACCTCTTCGGTGTCAATATCTCCACCTAAACCATTGAGGTGGCATGATGATAGTGATCTTAATAGCTATTTTAATTCAACAAATTATATACGTTTAGTAGTAATACTATGATTCTAGCTATAGCAGGTGAAAATTGGGCTATTATTCTAGAAAAGTTTTAAAATTATCTTGGTGGATCAATCACATTCTTTAGTGTGTCTATAGACACATTCATTGAGGGCTATAACTAGTTTAGGTCCATAGAATACTTCGAAAAAAATGATTGGTGATAGTGAGAGACGAACATGAGCACCAGATCTTTTAAAAACTCCCAAAGCAATTGCATGTTTGTGCTGAAGAATGGTTGTTTATAGTCTTTTTTTCTTCCTTGTTAAAGTAATTGCGAAGTGTAGGCTGGGCTGGATCCATAGGATATCGACAGTGGCAAATGGATCGCTTCTTATATAAGGCCTAGACTTTAGAAAGAGAGCCCATTAATGTCCTAGCAAATTTCATAATGTATATTTTCGTAAAATGATATATTGAGTGAAATTTCGAACATGTTACAACTTCCCAAATTTTCACTCAATATATCATTTTACGAAAATATACATTATGAAATAACAAATATAGTTGAGGAATTGAATTGGAAAGTGAAGATATGAGGAACAAAAGAGGAACTTAATTTACTTGTAAAATAAACAAAATAAAATATTCTTCTTGTTGTATTATTATCTAGAGAAGAACTTGTCTATTTTTGTTTTATTTTAATAGAAAATTATTAACGGCCTCTACACACCACTCATATTCAAATCCAACAGAATATGTGATTATGTATGACCTTTAACTTTAGTTGTTCAGAGAAAAAAAAATTGTTCAAAGAATATTTGTTGTAGTGTATTTTGTCCAAGGCAAATGTAAAAAATAATTAAATTCTGTGTTTACACAAACTACCGGGATATTAAACTTTAAATTTTGTGGGTAAGCTGTAAAACAAAGTTTCGTATAAATATATATGAAGTGAAGTTTCAATATTGTTTTCTGCAAAACAATTATATAAATTGCTAATGTTTTTTTAAAATGTATTCATTCTCAACTTATATCAAATAACTCAAAAATGTTTCTAACGACATGATTTCGATTATTTATTCATTTTTTGTCTTCGTTAAGACTTGTTCATCAATGAAACAATTACAAAACTTAAATGGATCTAACAATGAAATAAATAAAGCTTTTGACTATCTTGAGTATAATTTTTCTTTTTATTATAATACGATTTATTGTCAAAGGTTACAGCCAGAATATACACTTAACACTTATGTTGAACTATAGGGATTCGTCTGATAATAATAAGTCATCCAAATCTATTTTTGAAAATATTTTGTAAGATAATCAAGGCTTAATGATCGATTTCTGATTACGTACTTGGCCATATATATACACTGTATACAACTTTTTTTTATTCTTTGCGAGTGCTAATGAGTAATGAGTGGCGCAGAAAATACTTAGCCTTTTTGGGCTTTAATGTTTATAAAAATGTTAAAATCACGATTGTTTTAAGTTGCAAGTGAATATTTGGCTTTAACAAAAGCATCTAAATTCGGCTTTTAGAAAAGTATCGTAATCATTAATTGAGCCACTTGAAGATCATCAAAAAAGCAAATATAATTAATGATCTAATTAGTGTCTACAACCCTAAGACAAAGGATCCAATTCTCTCGCCCGATGAGGGGCAGAGATTATCCAAGAGGGCTCATGATTCATACATAACCCATACAAAAATCAATAGTAATATCATGACATTTATAATGAATGCAAATTTCAAAAACTGACTACTAATAGTTAGATTTAATTTTAAACGCTGGAAAAAATATTTTATTTACTAGATGCTTTTATATAGGGTGGTGCAGATTCCCCAATATAAATCTAGTAAATGAAAGATTTATTTTTACAACAATTACAATTGAATTTAACTTTTATTAGTCTATTTTTGAAATTTTCATTCATTATGAAATGTCATAATATATTACCAATGAATCTTGTAAGAAAATAGATATTTTTGTGACCACAAAATTAATGCCCAACGTCTATCTTTTGGTTCCAATGCGCTTGTGGTGGATCGATCATATCTACAATGAAGGAGATATGAAGAATAGATGCAGGGACATATGGAAAATCTAAAGAAATAAATATATGGGAAAGAAAGCAACTTGCACTTTTTTTTTGTTGGTGTAAACGTTAAGAATTTGCACTTATTTTTGGATTAATGGATTTTTTTTCTTGTTGGATAGTTAAGTCCCAAAATGTATATATATCCTTTTTGGGAGAAGTTTAGCACTATCGATCAAGAATGTTTTATATACCCATATCAGCCGTTATATATACATGTGATAATATAACGCTAGTTTGAGAGACAAATTGAAATATAATTAAACTGAAACAATAAATTTCATGCATGTTGAACTATCTATGTATTGCTGTTATTTATCATAAAAGGCAAACATCTTTTTCTTTTTCAAAAGCATAGAAACCCTATAAGCTACCGTTTTGTATTTTAAGGCTAATTAATTGTTAGTTGAACGCTAACAAATAGTCTTAAACTTCAATCTTTGTAATGATGTGAAAGATAATATGTACACTTTACCGCTCCTAACATTCCAATTCATCACTTTTAAATATATCTGTAAAGTTATTTGTATCTTTTAATGTGATTATGTAGACGAGTTACCAAGCAAATAAAACGATTAAAAAAACTGCAATAGATGAATTACCAAACACATAAATTTATTAAAATGTGTTACAGAAAATAAACGCATTTATTTACGAGCTTAATAGATATTCTTTTATCGTTGAAAGGAGTAGTTTTTTTTGTTGTTGTTGAAAGGATAATAGTTATGTACAATTACAAAGAAAATAGAGATCAAAATGTAGCAACGAGAAAAAAAAAAAATGTACCCAATACATGTATCCTTCTGTTTTCCTGACGGACTTTCCCCATATTATTCTACGCTATATAATTTAATAGGAGTGCTGTGCACTGGAGTTGTTAATTGTACTTTATATGAATATTTTGGGTAAAAAACAAAATGAATAGTTAATCAACGATGTATAGATTCATAAACAAAAAAGAGGAACGTCGAGGATACGATCTTGTAATTTATATTATTGCAAATGACTCATAAATTCTGTCTAATCCATACATACAATACACCTTTATTTTCATAGATATAAACATTTGATGTAAAATAACTATTAAAGGGTGTTGAGTTCCTATCGGACAAACATTATTCTTCCAGAAAACAAAAGAGAGGAATATATTGAATTATGATTGTTGTTCTTGACTTCTTTCTCTCTCATATTGTTGTCTACGTCATTTTCAAGCACATTTTAAATTGAATTTTTATCCTTTTATATGTGGTTAATAATCTGACAATTGTCAAAAAAAAAACTTCATATTGTTGAAGAAGACCTAACATGATCTAGCGACTAATAAGCGGTTGTAGGCATGTATAACGAACTAACTAATCCATAAACGAATGTGTGTGTGAAAAAGAACACATTCAAAGTTGAGATTATGTTTTATCTGATATAAAGTTTGGAGTTGAAGTTTTCGTTATTGGTAAAAGGAACAACTGCATATATAACACTTATAATCTAATCATCTGTATCGGCCAATGGCCATTTAGACCGTGTAATCAATTACTCATCAATCCGTTTAACTGACTCTGTCCGACTAAGTGAACAATTTAAGAAAATTTGAGTGTCAATCCATGACTAAGACATTAAAATCTGAAAAGATGGTATATTTTTATATATATTTTCCCACCTTCCAATTTGATCATGTCGTAATGATGGATCAGCATGTTGCTGATCGTTCTAGAATCTAATATGTGACATTATAATAGCTAGTATAATGTCCTTTGCCCAATGATTTACTCACTAACTCACATGTTAGATATTTGGATCACGTTGTTCAACATGCTAACATTAACAAGTGATCGTCCTATTGTCATATCATTACTCGGTTTCATTTCTTCTCAAACTTAACATTTTTTTATCACTTTTAATTACGAACCAACAAAAAACAGAAGCTAAGATGGCATTCGGGTTTTCGATTCGACCCACTAGTTTATAAATAACTTGAAAATTCATATTTAGGCATAATTACTGATTAAAATAAAGAGCGCGATATTTGGATAAGAAATATAGTAAGAGATTTGCTTATTGCATAAACTTAGCTAATCAATTTTATAGATAGAAAAACATTGAAAAGCAAACCGAGGGGATGCGATAACATCATGAAGCATCACAAAGCAAAATAGAAAACTTACACCAAAACCCTAAAGAAGTTCGACCAACGTGCCAAAACCCTAACTTCCTTCCCAGCCATAATTATTATTAATTTTATTAATAAGTACTAGCCATACTTCATTAAACAAGTCCCCGACACGATAATCCATCAAGCGAAACCAACATTCCTTGGAACAGCCTTGCACTTCAACGGATTCTTCATCTCCATAGACAGCTTCAGAACCTCAGCGAGCTCAACATCACAAGAACCCTTCACCCATTCAAAATTCTGAATTAGTTGACCAATCCAGAGATGAACAGTAGCTAGACCCATTGCTTTACCGGGACAAACCCGACGACCGGATCCGAATGGAGCCAATCTAAGATCCGAGCCCATGATGCTCACATCCTCACTAATGAACCTTTCAGGCATAAACGCTTCAGGGTCGGTCCAGATTTTAGCGTTGTGTGTGATGGACCACATGTTGACCATAGCTATGGTTCCAGCAGGGACAAGGTTAGGACCTACGTGGACGTCATGGATAGCGAGACGAGCCCAAGAGAGAAGTGGACCAGGGGGGTGGAGCCTTAGGGTTTCTTTGACAATAGCTTGAAGGTACGGCAGTTTTGGGATGTCGGAATCAGACAAGGATCTAATATTGTTACTTGTAGCAGAAGCTATCTCTCTGTAGAGTTTATCTTGGATGTCTTGATGCAAAACCATTCTTGCAAGCACCCATTCCACTAGAATCGCAACTGTATCTGTCCCTCTAAATATCATTTCCTAAAAAGAAAAAGAAAAATCAAAAGAATACAACTTTAGTTACCAAATATTAAAAAAAATCATATTCAAAATCCTCTCATCACAAGAAAATAGTAAAAGTAGCTTACCCAAAGAACAGCAATCATGTCAGAATCAGACAACTTTTCATCCTTTTGCAAGCCAAGCAAGACATCAACGAAGTCATTTTCCTCTCCATTGAGATTATTACCCTTCTTCATCTTGTGTTTCTCAATTATTCCGCCGACAAAAGTGTTGACTTCAGAGACCAAAGCTCTACACCTCTTCCTCACTCCTTGGAAGTCAAACCAACGAAGAAACCAAAAGTGATCACTCCAGTTAAAAATCCCAAGCAACTCGTAGCCTTCACTCACCAGCCTCTCCAAAAAACACCCTTTTCCATTAACTTCATCAAAATCGTAGCTTTCACCAAACACTGTCGTCATTACATTATTCAAAGAACCAAAGTGAACGATCTTTTTCACTTCAACTTCACCACAAGCATCAGACGTAACAAGGCTTTTAATCTTCTTGACCATCTTCATACCGATGCCAACTCTAACACCCTCAAAACTCGCGATTCTTCTTGGACTGAAAAGATGAGTGGAGGAGATTCTCCTCAGATTCCTCCAATACTCACCATACGGTGCGAATCCCATGGCACGGTGAAACAAAAGCTCGTAAGCTGACTCCTTAACCGGCCGGTCAGCAAAAGCAGAGCTGCTCAAAATCTCTTTAGCCGTCTCCGGTTCACTAGAGATAACGAAACGCGAAAACCCAACTGAGAACGCCATCAACGGAGAGGCCTTGAAGCGTTTAGCAAGAGCGGCGAGAACACGGTGGGGATTGGAGCCGGAGAAGACGGAAAGAGAACCAGATGGTCCTGGAATCGAAACCCGACTCTTGGATGACCCGGTCCAGGCCCATGCGAGCCCACCTGGTGAGAGCAAGAAAGCAACTGTGGCTATGATAAGTGAGACTGAAGCAAAGGCTTCGAAGGTTACGAGGTTAAAACTGTTAAAGAACAGAACGTAAGCTTCCGGAGACATCTCAGGCTGAGTTATGGCAGGAGAGAGAGAGTGTTGTGAGTGTGAGCTAGAGAGAAGTGTTTAGAGTTTATGAAGAAGATATGAAGTGTGTGTGCATGGGAAGAGTGTTTATATAGATGTGATTTAGTAATTAATCAGGTCTTTTGAATTAGAGTAAAATATTAATGGCGAATTAAATTTTTTAAAATTTGTATTTGCATGATAGGTCAAAAGGCTAGTCAATGGTTTAATGGCGGAGTGTTTTTTTATGTAGATTTTCATTTTGTTATTTACTAAATGTTTTTGAAACTTGCTATTTATATTCAGTCTAATAAATAAAAAATGTCATCGCTGGTATTGTATTTAAGCTAAATTTTATTGGTTTAAGATAAAAGTGAATTTATTTTTGTAAGGGTTTTGCAGGGTTTCTATGAACAATAATTTCAATGTAATGCACTTCATATGGTTTGTGTGGAGATTTAAAAACAAATTTTTTTTCATATACTTTTGCAATTATATTACCAAAATATAGTTGTGTCATGCATAAAATATTGCAACAAAGTCAAGATATTTTCATTCATGTATAAAAAATGTTTTGGAAATACTTCACTACCATCAACTTCTACTACTATTAGTTTTTTTTTTATAGCAATAACATACTAATATCAACATAGCATTAAAAACTAATAATAATACAACAATCTGAAAAGATTCATTCTCTCCTGATACAGTTTTAAAACAAATGGGTGGAGATAATTAACCAGATTTAAAAATATTATTATTATCACAAAAGAGAATGCTAAAGAAGAATCAAAATGAGAATCGTAGCCGTCCTAGCCACTATTACTAAAACTTTTAATTGTACGGATTTATTCATATTTTAGTGTTGCTGACAAATTTTTAATTTGATAATAACACTAACTTGATTTAGTAGGTAAATGGTGAAATGAAAAGTTTATCATCATCATTTATGTGAAAATCGTGGTAAACATTCTGCAACTCCATCATTCCACAAGTTGAACAACTAGAATCTAAAAAACAAACATGAGACTCTATAAGTTATTTGCCATCATTCCACATTTTATGGCAAATACACACTATTACCAATCAGAATTTTGAAAATCTACTAAAAATGGCAAACAGAATTGACTTCTTCTGTATTACTCCATTTTGTGTTTGTTTTACACTCATAAATATGAGTAATACAGACGTAAAACAGAACGATAGTAATGCTCTTTTTTTTTTTTGCTTCTTTGCCCTCATAAATATGAGTAAAATAAAGTAAGTTTAGATCAAACGGTGCACTTAATACATGTGGCATTTAATTCAAAGGCGTGCTCACATGACGAACAGAAACAAAACAAAACCTGATCGTTTATGGCTAAGTGTTAGGGGCATCTCAAATGTTCGAGGCTTTTTATTTCACTATTTGATAGTACTATTCGACTTTTTTTATAAAACAAAAAACGAGTTAAACTTACGAGAGACGTGGAAGGAGTCAAATCAATAGTGAAGTCAATATCAGTATCATAATTGAAGAAGAAAATCTTTGCCGTGTGATTTTAACTTTAGAAGCCTGCGTGGTCCTTGTAATTTTTTTGCAAATCACTGTGCTCTTTTTATTTCATTTTTTTGGTTTACAAGTTGTACAAGAGAAATAAATAAACTAATAAATACTTGTACTAGGATTTATTTACGTAGAGAAGAAAATAATAAAAATAATTAAGGGGGAGACAAAGGGCAGTGATGATTATGAAAATACAGAGAGCAAGTGTAGTAGAAAGCTGACATTAGTATACACGTAAAGCTCTGTGAATGTACATGGTCTACTGTTAGGCTTAGGCCTGCTTCGTTCAGCTAGTTTCTACTGTTTTCGTATTTTATCAGTATCTTTATTTGACAGCGAACCCTTTCACATTTACTATAGTTGTATCGATAGTAACTAAACTAGTAATAGAAATAGAGAACAACCGTTTACTAGAATTTTTACATTTTCGTATTATTATTTGATTTCGTATAATTTATCTATAACTTAATTCTGAAAAAACAAGATTTTGGAGACCATTTTCCAATACTGTAAATTTAATAAAAAGGATCTCACTCATAATATTTCGATCAACCTATATTTTGTCTAATAATATCACAATCATTATAGTCCGAAATACTCTCATTCTTGACATTTGCAATTCCATAATATTGTGATATTATTAGACAAAATTTATGATCTATGATCGTCCTAAAGCCAGACCATGGTAGTCTATTAAAATACATGACTACATAGAAATGTGCAGTTACAATTTTTTTTTTTAAAGCATTGCGTAGTTTAATTAGATGTAGTTTTATAGCTTAAAATAGGTTGATTAGAGTTGTAGACTTGTAGTAATATATAGCAAAATCAATTCATGATATTAATTTGTCACCAAATAATAAATATTTGATAATAATTTTGAAAGTAGTTGAAATACCTAGTAGACTTTCACTGATAAATTCATAGAAATTACGATATTTATTTTATAAGAAGAGCATGAAATAATTTTAAGCAAATACATTATGCAGTGTGAAATAGTTTGATTAGAGAATATATAATAAAAAACGACCCCGACCATGGAGTAATCATATTTAATAGTTTTTACAAACTAGTCAACCTATTTTTATTTTGAAATGTTTGATTACGATTCTGTTTTTGAAAGGAAAGCGTAAAGTAGTTTAAAGTTTATAACGTTAAGTAGTTTAATTAGAATTGTAGCATTATATAGCAAAATAGTGTATCATATTTTTTTGTCGCCGAAAACAAATATCTGATAAAAGTTTTTAAACGAATTGAAGTATTTTGGTAGACTTTGAACAATAACAACATAGAAATACAATCACAACTCTCTCTTCTACAAATATAAGCATAAAATAGTTTAAACAAGTAGTGTGAAATAGTTTCAGAAAAGTGATAACAAGAAGTAGCAAAATCAAAACATAAAGTATTCATTTATTTCATCTCAAAAATCATACCTACATATACACAATTACAACTATATTTTCTAAATAATACATAGAAATGTAGTTATGACTCCTTTTTAAAATACATTAGCCTGAAATATTTTTAATCAAATGAATTCATGTAACATAAAGTATGAATACAACTACATTATGAATTAGTTTATGAGAAATTTATCATGTTTGAGTGTTTTGATTGAACATACATTATATCAAATGAATATTACGGATTTGTTTGTAACATCATAACCACCTCTATGATACTACATGAATTTTTAAGTTATTTGTACTACACCAACATTTTCGTTAAATAGTTCGAGAAATTATGTAACATTTTTTTTTAGTTTGAATCTATCATACTTCATGTTGAAATAGATCTTAATGAATACAATTTGTTTTTCAATGTATGACAATTATCCCTCTTATAACCTATTACTCATATTTGTTTGATAGTTTCACAATTTAATTTGAGATTTGTTTTTGTATAAATATCATTCAAATATAAATAGACATAATTTCAAATTATATATTATCATATTTTAGTTTTCTTAGATTTATCTTTATCATTTTAGATATTTATAATAGGAAATATTGCATTAATAATAATAAACATTTAATTTATGTGTATTTTAACTAATAAAAAAAGTTGATAAAGTTTTTGAAACTAATAGAAGTAGTTGATAGACTTTGACCAATAATTAAATACTTATGTAAAGAACTACATTTATGACTTTTGGGAACTCTGAACTCTGACAGACTTAGTTAAAAGAGCATGTTATATATATATTTTTTTTTATTGAAAAAGACATAACATCAGGAGTATTTTCACTATAGACAACTGTTTTGTTTGTAGGTCTATAATAGATTTTTTACAGTAAAGCATAAGAATAGATATGTTTGAACAAATAAGAAAGGAAGTGGAAATTGAGAGACCAATCATGTCAATGTCTCAACAACTAGACTTCATGTAGTTACACTCTCAACTAGCAAAAAGACTTCTAGTTCGGTTCAAACATAACTAGAGTGATCTCATTCTCTTGTCATCAACTCTTCCCCTTGTTTGGTATATGGCTAAGGATATGGATTGGGAATTTCTTTTTTTATTAAATCAAATATTTTCCTAACGAAAATTGCACACTGATATTCCATTTGGATTTGGATATGGATCTTTTTTTTCCCTCAAGATTGATATGGATCTATAAATATATGCACCGAAAAAAAAAATATCTATAAATATATGCACATGCATGTGTCGATTGATGATATTTTTTTTGTTTCATAGAATTTCTTTTTTTATATTTTATATCCAAAGGTTGATGCTTTCCATTAACTGTGAGGTTAAAAAAGACTTTACATATAATTACATTTTCCAAGTAATCAAAAACATGCATGAGCATACATTTTCAAGAAATAAAAAGGAGACACAAATTTAAGGAAATAAAAATCTAGACTATAACATTAAAATAAACCAAAATAATACAACTTCGTATACGTTGTTCAAACATTTTTCAACTTAACATTTTGATTTATAATCATATAGCTTTATCTTAGAGATAAAATTATACTCAGAAAAGTTTCGTGAAACATTTCTTGATATATGGTAGAAGTATGTACTGTTCAAACTTATCTCACCTTAATTGCTTTGGCTCCATTTTTATAAAATAATACACTCTAACTTCTTAATTAAAGATTTTTGTAAGCAAATTTGTTATCTATGCTTAGTTGTGTATTTGGTGGCTCAGAGGGCAAGCAGACATTTAAAAAAAAAAAAAAACGATTCATGGGTTCCTCGAACCATGCATATCCACTAGTTCTTTATTGGGCCGATAATAGGGGAACTCTTAAATCAGCACATCAAGCTTCGTAGGAAGAAAATATGTTTTTTGTGGGGCTTAATCTGTTTTATTTCAAAACAAATCATTCTATAACAAATTTTGATCTCAAATTCACGATTAAATAATATACACAAGTTTGAGTCTTATGAAGTATATATTTTATTGCAATGAGCCTTAAATAAAAAGTCATAATTTGTTGTTTTATTATATAATGTTATACTGAACAAGCATTCCAAAAAGGCCTCCGTAGCATAGTGGTATTGCGTTCGCTTCGTAAGCGAAAGGCCGCGAGTTCGATCCTCGCCGGGGGCTTCTTTTACTCACTCTTTTTTATATCTCTTTCTTTTTTATGAAATTAGAATACAATTCTTCTTAGCCACAACTTTCCATAACTCAACAATATACATAATCATCAAAAACAAACAATTCAAGGAAAACTTCCCTCCTTACCATAAATAATAATAGTAGTATAATTTTAGTGTAAAAATCTTGAAGAAAGCCCTACAATACAAGGCTACAACAATCCCAATTTCTCCTCGTCGGAGATTTCTAAGTAAAACCCTAGAACTAACCATTATATATATTATAATACAAATATATTCATCCCTCCCTCTCCCTGTGTCTTACTCTGTCTTCTCTTCGAACTGATCTGAGATTTTTGATTCTGCTTCTCTTCTCATCTTCTCCCAAGGTATCGCTTTCGTTCATAGTTCATACACCAATTTTCTTACTGTTATCAATTGTTTGATTGATATTTGTAGTTCTTCAATTTGGGTTTCATGTTCTGTCTTAAAAGTCTTTTCCTTTCTGTTGGAATCCTCTGTAAAAGCTTAATCTTTTCACATTCTTCCAATATCTAGTAGCTGTATAGAGATCTATGTAGTTCTAACGTATATTCAATTTATAGATTCTCAACTTGCAAGTCGCTTAAGTCACCAAATAAATCTCTTGTTAAAGCTATAAGAGATCTAATGAGATTTGTGGATTCCTTAGTGTTGATTTGAATGGCAATGTGAGACTAAAATCACTACTTGTGGTTCATCCATATGAGTATGTTTTAATTTCGAGACATTTGTTTGATTATATATCTGACCTTAGTGATAATCTCTTGAATCTAGGTAGAGATGGCACTTGAATCAAATGCTCCAGTGGTGGACCCAAACACTATTGGCAATTCTTTTGTTGAGAAATACTACAACCTCTTGTATAAGTCACCATCGCAAGTGCATCAGTTTTATCTCGACGATAGTGTTTTAGGCCGTCCTGGTTCTGATGGAGAGATGGTTTCTGTCAAATCCTTGAAAGTAAGCTATTGGATGGAGTTGCTTTTTGTGTTCAAACATATGTAAATCTTGTTATTGGAAGCAAAGTTTCGTTTTTAAGAGTTGTTTAATCTTGTTTTGCAGGCTATCAATGAGCAGATTATGTCCTTCGATTACGAAATCTCAAAGATTCAGATTTTGACTGCTGATTCCCAAGCATCTTACATGAATGGAGTTGTGACTCTAGTCACAGGTTTACTAACCGTGAAAGAGGGGCAAAGAATGAGATTTTCTCAATCGTTTTTCCTTGTGCCGCTGAATGGAAGCTATTTCGTTCTCAACGATGTCTTTAGGTATGTTGCTGATGAGATTGTTGAACCAGAAGCTAACAAGAAAGAAGTCGAGGAGGTTATTCCTCAAGTGGTCCAACCAACAGAGCAGGTAGATGAAGTTGCAGAGCCGGTTACTATCCCTACCCAACAACCCGAGGCGAAACAGACAACCGAAAATACAGTGAAGAAACCAGAAAGAGCTGTAGCAAATGGACATCCCAAAACACAGGAGGATAATGTTGTGAACGATAAAAGCAATGGTGTTGATGCTCCCAAGAAATCATTTGCACATATTGTGAGTCCTCTTTTTTGTGTGAAATCCTATTCTATAGCCTAATCTTTGCTCATATAATCTAAATATTTTGCAACTTACCCTTAGGTCCAAGATTTGGCTCAAAACGGTGCTACATTCAATGCCAAAGCTTCTCCTGCAAAGCCTAAGTCTAAGCCTGTTACAAAGCCGAGTGCTGCTCGTGAATCCAAAGCTCCTGCTCCTGTTTCTGAACACTCTTCTGCTGCAACAATCGACCAACAAGGTTTTAAATCAATGTTTTAACATTTCAGAAAAACTGATTTTCTTTCACCTTTTTCTATGTCTTAATATGATTTTACCATTTTTCGTGTATCAGCTGAGGGTTATACGATATTTGTTGCCAACTTGCTCATGGACGCTACACCAGAGCAACTAAATGAAACATTCAAAGGTTTTGGAGCTATTACGAAAGATGGTATCCAAGTGAGAAGTTACAGGGTGAGTTGTTTATTGAATGGATCTTTTGAAGAAACTTGTTTCACAGCCAATTTTTTTGAAATCCTCATTAAGTTTTTCTTTTGCAGCTCAAGGGAAACTGTTTTGGCTTTGTGACATTCGCATCTGCTGAAGCTGTGAAATTGGTCCTCCAGGTATGTTTCAACATCAACGATATTTCTTACAAACTTTTTGGTTATAAACTGGATTCTTCTTTTGATGTTCTACTACACAACTCTAGGCTCACAAAGAATCAGCCATCAGAATCGGAAACCGAAGAGTTTCAATAGAAGAGAAACGAGGTAAGTCAAAGTAAAGTTTAGTACTAATGTCTCCAACTTCAGGGTAGAAAAACTGAAACCATTGGTTCCGTTGCAGGCAACAACGATAATGGAAGACCCGCAATGCGAAACGGAGGTTATAGGAACGACAACGGTTACAGAAACGATGGGTATAGGCCTCGAGGCAACGGTTCCAATGGAGGTCGAGGCTATGGAAGAAATGGATCTGAGAGACGGGGTGAATCACGCAATGGTGAGGCTCACAATGGTGATGGCAAAGTTCATCAGAACGGTACGGTAGAAGCTAGCCGTTAAAATACTCAATCCAGAGGCTAAACAAGTTTGAAGTCATTTGTTAAACTCTGTTGTGTTATTGTTGTTCATTTGAAATTGAGGTTTTATAGGAAGAGATAGTGAGAGGGAGAGAGAGAGATTAGAAGTTCTTTTGGAGTAGGTTTATCTCTTAGGTGATAATCCCTTCTTTGAGATTTTGTTTGGGATAACAAAAATTTGATGATTACTTTTACCTTCCATTCTGAATCATCTTCATTTGGTCCGGTTTACACATAACCAAAATTAATCGGAAGTTCGTTGTCAATTGATTGAGACATCTTTTAGGACCAAACCGAATAAAATATTTTCTAGTGAAAAAAACAAATGGGCAACGAACCCTTAAACTTATGGGCTTGATGTGAATGGTGTTGGTCTTCAAACGACGACGTATTGTAGTATTCTCTAAGTTTGCATTATTACACAAACCAACAGGTGACGAACACGTAGCATTTTTGGTTTTTATGGTGTAAAGATCTTGACGTCCCCACTTGACTCAACAAAGTGACCCACCAAGGATTCTAAAAATCTTCTTTTCGATTTATAGATTTCATTCTCAAACCTAACTGTCACTGAATCAATAATAATCAGACTTTTTCACTAAGTTATATTGCTCATTATGCTAATCTAAACTCTTCTCCATCAAACGATTAGTCGCCAATAATCAAACTTTACCTTGTTAATTACTTTATATTATCATTGTTAAGTCTTTTAGTTTATATACTATGGTTTATTGATGATTGCCTTTGTGTAGTAGTAGTATTCAATTACTTTTACATGGAAGTGTTTTTATTCTCCCTTCACTTTTTCACAAGCAACTTGCTTGCTTCGTGGGTCCTTTGGTCTAACCCACGTGAGTGACGTTGTCGAGTCGCTAGATTTATCATATTCAAATTATGTTGTTGTTAACTCTCCCAATATAAATAAGATTACAAGAGATTGTAAAATTATAAATCAACGATACCATAAGTAATCACTAATCAGGTCTGTCATTTTCTTACTCTCTATATACGTTTATGTCTGATTTTGTTAATTTTTGAGGTAATATTTTTTTTTTTTCGAGTTTGAGATTTTTTTTTTTTTTTTTTACAAAAACTTTTG
>Ga0041059_1000621_pt1 | contig 27481 bp, 32 predicted proteins | sample AraColnosormetaG_FD_56232 | JGI IMG/M metagenome (GOLD analysis project Ga0041059, IMG submission 56232) | Arabidopsis roots microbial communities from North Carolina, USA - Col MF nosort | ecosystem: Host-associated > Plants > Roots > Unclassified | place: USA: North Carolina | collected... | reverse complement strand
TTTTTTTTTTGGTTGCTGAGGAATCGAAGTAGAAGAGTATAAATGGGTGTTAGAGAGAAAGATCCGTTAGCCCAGTTGAGTTTGCCACCAGGTTTTAGATTTTATCCGACAGATGAAGAGCTTCTTGTTCAGTATCTATGTCGGAAAGTTGCAGGCTATCATTTCTCTCTCCAGGTCATCGGAGACATCGATCTCTACAAGTTCGATCCTTGGGATTTGCCAAGTAAGCAAACATGTTTCACATTTGTAGGGTGTTATTTTCAATTGTCATACTTTTGGGTTTAATTTGAGAAAATGTTAAAACTAAAGGGAGTATAATTGTAACTATTTAGGTAAGGCTTTGTTTGGAGAGAAGGAATGGTATTTCTTTAGCCCAAGAGATCGGAAATATCCGAACGGGTCAAGACCCAATAGAGTAGCCGGGTCGGGTTATTGGAAAGCAACGGGTACTGACAAAATTATCACGGCGGATGGTCGTCGTGTCGGGATTAAAAAAGCTCTGGTCTTTTACGCCGGAAAAGCTCCCAAAGGCACTAAAACCAACTGGATTATGCACGAGTATCGCTTAATAGAACATTCTCGTAGCCATGGAAGCTCCAAGGTAAATAAAGACTGAAACTTTCCCAGATCCAAATTCGTTAAAATTGAAATCAAAATCTGATAAAGTTTGCTTCTTTGTTACAGTTGGATGATTGGGTGTTGTGTCGAATTTACAAGAAAACATCTGGATCTCAGAGACAAGCTGTTACTCCTGTTCAAGCTTGTCGTGAAGAGCATAGCACGAATGGGTCGTCATCGTCTTCTTCATCACAGCTTGACGACGTTCTTGATTCGTTCCCGGAGATAAAAGACCAGTCTTTTAATCTTCCTCGGATGAATTCGCTCAGGACGATTCTTAACGGGAACTTTGATTGGGCTAGCTTGGCAGGTCTTAATCCAATTCCAGAGCTAGCTCCGACCAATGGATTACCGAGTTACGGTGGTTACGATGCGTTTCGAGCGGCGGAAGGTGAGGCGGAGAGTGGGCATGTGAATCGGCAGCAGAACTCGAGCGGGTTGACTCAGAGTTTCGGGTACAGCTCGAGTGGGTTTGGTGTTTCGGGTCAAACATTCGAGTTTAGGCAATGAGAGAGATGTGAAGTTACTGATGGGTGAAAAAAGTAAAAAAAAAACTTGGAGATAGTAGAGTGGCAATTGATGTAAATAATAGGGATTTATATGGGGCTTTTACCGATTCGGTGAGGCTTAGGATTCCACAAAGGAAAAAGGCTCGACTGGGGACTAGTTTGATCCAACTTGACGGCCCACAAATGTGTAATGTTTCTCAACGGAGAGAAAAATAAATGGTTACCAATATTTTTACACCGGTTATGTGTTGATACCATTTGCACAAAACGGTTTAAGTTCTGAATTGAATAACTTAACACCCAAAATTTGGTAAAAAGCTTAATACAAAAAGTTCAAAGGCATTTTCGCTTACTGCGACACTCGGAGTTGCAGAGTACTCTACGTAACAGACTCTGTTCATAGAGTTTGCGGCACCGGTGGTGGGACATTCTTGCGGACACAGTATGTACTTTTGGAAGCATCGTTCCTAAGGGTTGCTGCAGTAAACTCCTTGTGACTTGGCTCGCAAGAAACATAACATGGCCGCAAGAAAAAACAGCATTAACGAAGAGGTGTTTGAGATCTTCATGTCTAGTTTATTCTTCCTGTTTTATTATGTGTCGACTGGTGTCAAAAGAAACGTGTTGATTGTGAATTTGTAGACGCCACTCTGTAAATTTATTTAAAATAAACTATTTTACTTCACGTTGAGATCGGGAGTTGCCGGGTTTGTGTGCCTTATCTGGGCATCACCCACACATGCATTAAGTTGAAATGTATATGACTTTAAAAACTTGAAACTTCAAAAATAAAGAAAAAGTCTTTAGAAGTTACGTCCACACGAGCGTGATCCACACTTATCGGTCCTTATATTAGGAGCATTGTAACTTGCTGCAATAAGCTGCTCATTTTATTAATTTGACTTTTGGAAATCTTAAAACAACAAAAGTACATTGTATATATTAATAGCCGGATCCAAGAGTGTGATGCTTAACATCTTTTGATGTCTTAATTAAGTTGGGTTTTGAAGTCAGTGTTCAAATAGAAGATAACCTTTTTATCAATTTACGCTAGGCTCTAAATGATTACTGCGTATTTGGAGCACAACAAAAATATAATGGTTTTCTTAAGGATTAGATAATCTGGTACATGTAAATAACTGAGTTACAATTACTTTCTTTAGAATTTGGTTCTTAATTACCTTATTCCTCTGTTTTATTTTGACAAACATATAAATTTTATACGTACACAAAACATAACAATATACTTTTAATATCTGTAATTCTTAGCAAACTGAGTTTGTATTGGTAACTACTTTCTGCAGACGAGTCCATAGCCGGAAGACGCACCACGGCTGCAATCTAACAATGCGTATGTACTTTTGGGCTTGACAGAGCCACTCGCAACGGCGGGATCTTCAGAGAACAAACAAGTTTTGCAAACATGAGAGAGCAGAGAAGATGTCCTAAAGCTATCTTCACCTCCCACCACTGGCATTACGACTCCTGGTTTAGCCGGATTCTTAAAATCGGGTCTATAAGTGCGTCCCAAGATTCCATCGACTTTTGGGGACAGATTAATAAACTTGAACTGGACCTCAAAATGGGCAAAACAGTCATCTACAGGTAATTTGTAGTTGTGGATTCTATCATCTTCTTTGGTCACTGGAACCACGTTGACCATGATCTCAGCTTTGTCTTTGATAGTCACGATCACACTGTTCTTCTCTGTCAACCTTTCAATCTTGATGTCTTTGTCGGATGAGTACCTGATAATATGCATTAAAATAATGAGTGTTTACATGAAAATCTAAACGAATAGACAAAGATGACGTTTAAAAGTTGAAACAATCGCAACCTACAAAAATGATAGGGTAAAATTTGAGTTTCTATGATTACCAAGTGGATAAAGTTTCTTGAGGGATAATTAAATCTTGGCCGTCGATAGTGAACTTGAGGTGATCAAGGTTGCTGTCCCAAGTGGCGACTTTGGTGGTCTCAAGGGAGAATTTGTGGGAGTTAAAGAGGAAGCCGAGAGCTTGGATCCATGTAAAGTCTCTAGTGCGGCCAGCAGGTCTATGACCAGTGAACCTAGCATTGATCTGAAAGTCAGGGTCCGAGACAATGCTAAAATGTTCATTGCTCTTTCCATGGAAGTAGAACACAATTCCATCACCACCTATGAACCTCGGATCTAGACAAATTGATCCATAGGATTCGCAGTTGGGTTTTACCGCTACAAAAGATCATATCCAAATCTTAAAACATATTTTCAAAATCTAAAATTAATCAAAATGATGAAATTCTATTAATTCTAATTTTAAACTGCATTGGTATATCATCAATTACAAAAAGAAATTGGTGGTTAAATAATTACCCCGACACACGGCCTCGCAAAGGGGTTTAAAGCAATCAACCCAACAAATTTTGTTCTGAGAGTTGGGGAACATTTCGGTAGGGCACTCTTCAGGACAGTCGATGTACCGGAGCTGGCATCGGGGAGTCGCATTGCCACCACAATAAGTCTGACCATGCCAAGCCTTGACATGCAAGAAACATGAAGCTACCACAAAAATTATCATTAGCAATGAGGATTTTGGGACCTCCATCCTCGTTTTTTTTTTTTGGCTGAAGTGTGGAATCTATATGGATTAGAGAAGAAGGTAGAAGATTGTGTTGGGATGAGTTTTCGATTGTTAGTTTATAAGGTTGATAAAAGTCAAATATTTTTCTTCGGAAGAGGGCTACCTTTGATGGTTTCTTTTTGTTGAGAACGCATAAATTTCTAAAAGTCGTATATACATCCAAAAAATGAACATGGGACAAATATACTATTACACTCGATCTTAATACATGTATATAAAATAAAATAAAATCAATCGGTTTTCATCAAACTCTAATGCAACATGAATTTAAGTCTGTTCTCGAAGATCTTAAAGTTTTTCTACTACATCTCTCAAGTCAAAGGTAAACAGTTTAATTCATTACGCGTCAAAAACGATGCGTTTCAAGTAAGTGAATTAAAAATAAAATAAAATAAGACTTGTTGTTCCTAAACGACGCGTTTCAATTAAAGTAGGGACAAATAACAAAAATGCGGTGAGCGTGGATCGAACACGCGACCTTCAGATCTTCAGTCTGACGCTCTCCCAACTGAGCTATCCCCGCGATGCTCTAGTTTCTGTTAATGTTCAATATAACCTTAAAACACAGCATTGTCGTGAAATATCATTTGTCGTTGAAGTGGATCCTTCTCAACTCGAGCTTTGTGTTTGGGAAATCAAAATTCAGACGATGGCTTCGATTCCGCAGATTATCCTTTGTAACTTCTCCATACACGACGGTTTCAACAAGGAACCCAGTAACAGATTACACGCTAAAAGACGGAGCTTGGCTCCTTCTATGCTCCAAACCAAGTTGGGGTTGAGAGCTTGCTTGATTGAGCATAGACAGAGACAGCGAGTGATGGGTCTGGGAGATATTGGGATGCTAGCTAGTGAGAAATCTCTTAACCGTAAAAGACGGGTGGTTAGGGTTAGGGGTTTGAAGTTTAATGGTGGAGATAACAACGGAAATGGGAGGATTCTCGGAAACCTTGCTTTGGCCATTGGCTTGACTTATCTCTCTATGACTGGTCAGCTTGGTTGGATTTTGGATGCTATTGTCTCTGTCTGGGTATTACTCTCTCTATCTCTCTAAAGTCTTAATCATTTAATGTCTCTGGTTATCTAATTGTGCTGGTGAACTGAAGTTCTTACAATTTTGCAGCTGATTGTGGTGATTGTTCCAATTTTGGGTTTGGGAGCCTTTTTTTGGTGGGCACAACGAGATATTGTCCAGAGCAATGTAAGTCTACTTGTCTCTTTAGCTTAAAAAAGCATTTCAAGAATTTCAGTTTCGTGACTATAAGTTAGCTAGCTAGCACTTGTGTTTTGAGTAAATCCGTCAAGAGTATGTTCCACTTAGCTAGTTTTTGCGGTTTTTCATCTCTCTGTTTACGCTTGTGCAGTGTCCTAATTGTGGAAATGAGTTTCAGATATTCAAGTAAGGATATAACAAGAATCAAATCCCTCTCAGTTGTTTTTGTTGTTTCGCCAAATCGAGCTTGATTGAATATCAAAATGTCTGCAGGTCAGCGATGGATGATGAAGTTCAGCTTTGCCCTTTCTGTACTCAACCATTCTCAGGTAATAAGATGATTCTTCCATTTTTTCCAATTTATCTAAGTATATCTCTTTTCAAAGCATTTAGCATTGTGTTTTCTTATCGTGGAAAATGCAGTCGTGGATGATAAGTTTGTTAAGGAACCAGTGAAATTCTCCAACCAAACTACTGCTTTTGGACAAGACTTAAATGGGTTTTCTTCTAAACCTAAGAAAGGTTACTTACCCAAATTTTTGTTTTACTTCTGCGCAAATCAAGTAACCATATCTCTTGTATATCAAATGGTGAGATTAAGTGTTTGAATGTGCAGGAAAGGGTTCCTCAACAGCAGTCGTAGACATAGAAGCAGAAGTAACAGATGCAGACTGACAATGCGAAATAGCGCATATATTTCAGTAGACCGAGCCAAGGTGATTTGGTAGAGACAACAAATCTTGTGTAAAGAGCTCATTGTTGGATATAAAAGTAGTATAGAATACACGCCCATATGTATATGTCTTTGACATTGTTATCACACTTTGATCTTTGAATGATTGTTTAATGTTAAAAGTAGTAGTCTCGCATGTACGCCTGTTTCTTTGTTACTTGAGATATGACTTTATGAAGATTGGAAATTTGTTAAGAAAACCAGTCTTGCTAAAGAATATATTTTACCATCTGGTCAAAATCCATAAGCACTCGTAACTTCTATAGGTCGATAACTTAAGGAGATTACAAAATTGCAAAAGCTCTTTCTAGAAGAAAACATAAACGTTAACAAGACCAAAATAGACAAATCGAACTATCAAAAATTTATAACTGTTTTCCTTCTTTTGTAGCCTTTTAACCAAAATCACTCGTACAATTTCTTGGCCGAAAGAGTTCTGAGGGTTTTGGTTTTGTCCTTTGTAGCTTTCGCTTCATACTTCTCGCTCAACGCTATAGCTTTAGCCACGGCTTTCATCTTCCTTGCATTCTTTGTTCTCTTCATGTTTGTCCTATAGAAATCAAGAAATATCATCACGATTAGAGGACAGCAAAGGGTAAAGAGGTCCAAAGAAAACATAAAGATAAGCCAGAATGCAGCTTGTTCTCCGAACAAAATGGTATACATATGTTCTAAAACTATCCAATATAATCATCATGTCTTGGTACATTCCACTTGAGGAACGTAACAAAACGATAAACTAGTTTACAAGCAAAACTTATCCAAGATTCTCTCATGCACCAGCTTGCATATGTTTTCTAAGTGTTATGACAGTAGCAAACTACATGACTCCAGGTCCAACCTCAAAGGACCAGAACAGAGCAATTCCCAATGGAAATTTCTAACGAACCTGAGACTTAAATAATGTAAACCTAGCTAGTTGACAAATTTTCCCGTGAGAACCATGAGTCCATAACTGGCCAAAACTACTAATCGAATGGCTAACGAGAAATCAATATTACAAAGCTAAAGCCGGTCTCAAAACAATTGTTCTATAGAAGAGTACGGAATTGTCAAAAGGCTTACGGGTTACGAGAAAGAGTAGCTAGTTTCAGGTATCCGGTTTCCGTAGCTACTTTCAAGTCTCCGGTTTCCGTAGCTAGTTTCACGTCACCGGTTTCCGTAGTGTCCATGGCTAACGAAACCAAAGAAGAAAAATCAAAAGAGTAAACACCTGAATCTCAAATCTTAAGAAGATGAAGAAACGAATATGGACCAAAACGTGATAAAAGAATTCGCTATTTTACTACCTACAGCCACAGCTTTCATATTCATTGCAATCTTCGTTCTCTTCATCGGTTTTCCTTTCCTCGTGCTCATCCTAAAAAAAAGAAAATCATCAGGATTAAAGGAAAACACAAAGTAAGGAGATCCAAAGACACCATAAAACAAGTAAAAAATGGAGCTTTTTCTCCGATCAAAATGGTATAATATATGTTCTAAAGTAACCAAATTTAAGAATTTCACGCCTTAGTACATAAATCTAACTAAATGATAAACCAATTTACAAGAGGAACTAGTCAGAGATTCTCTCATTCAACATGTTGCATAATGGTCTCCTAAGTGCTAAACTAATGTGGAAACTTGAGCTGCTTGTAAACCATTACAGTAGCAACCTACATGACTCCAGGTCCAACCTCATAGGACAAGAACAAAGCAATTCACAATGGAAAGTTGGAAACTTGTGACCAAGAGAAATACAACTAGAGACTTATGTAATATAAACACAACTAGAGACTTTCGAAGAAGCTTACAAGCTACGAGCACGAGAAGCTAGTTTCCCGTCACCGGTCTCCGTAGTGTCCATCACTAACAAAAATCAAACAAGAATCTTAAGCAGATGAAGAAACGAGTATGTACCAAACCAAGACGCGAATTTACTTTACTACCTTGAGGAGTAGCTTCAGAGACGCTCTGAGATTCAGAAACGTCCATGGAAGCTTCCTCGTCTCTATTCTTCTTGTTCCTCTTCTTCGTCATTGCTGATTAGGTCAGACGCACGACGGCACGAAGCAAAGCAACGAGAGTAGAGAGACGGAAATCAATCGAATTTTAGAATTTCACCTAATGCTCTGTGTCGGGTCAATTTACTAATTCGTGTCTACTTATTGGGCCCATAGTTTTGGTAAAGGCCCATTTATCCACTAATGGATAATAAATAAATAACAGCCCGATGATGATCATCATCTACCTAATTAGAGTTTCATTGTCTCTGTATTTTCAAATTCTCTCTCTTATGTTATGTATTCCGTTGGAATGGCTTCTCCTTGGCGAAATTCAGTTTCTTTATTTGAGGTTTGTTGCTGTTTTTAGTGTTATTATTTTTAGCCCTTCTTGAATTTCTAGTTACATGTTACAATGTTGAGAGAGATTATTATTCAATAAAATTTTCAGATTTTCTGGTTTCGAGATTCTTCTGCTGGCTTTTAAGGAACTCACATTACGCGAAAATGGGTATTGATTCAAGACAAAAACGAAAAAGTTTGAATTTTTGTTGGTGGGTGGATTTTGAGGTTTATCGGCGTCTCCTCCGACTACAATGATGAAAAGTTCAGTGAAGGAAATTTTGGAGTCTCTTCGCCTGCTTGATTCAAGCGAGAGGTCTTCGTCGCTTCCCTCTCCGTCTACTTTCAGGGCTCCAATGCCGTTGATTCGTCAATCTCTTCCGGCGAAGTTTCGTAATGCAATTTCGCTGGAAAGCAAAACCATAGAGAAAGAAGACAAGGATTGGAGCACTGAGCAGATCACACAATCTGCAGAGAAGGAGAAAACTGGAAATGAAGTTGTGAAGATTAGTACTGCTCAGATGAGTCGAGCGAAGAACTCGCATGATCCTGAATGGATCAATAGCGCTGAGTATTTCGTCAGGGAGGTAAATGATTGCTTCTTTGTGTTATCTTTTATGTTGTATTTCTATATTCATCATTGAGGAGAAACTGAAAGGTTTGAACTTTTAGTGATTCATTATTGTTTTAAACTAAAGTATGCGGTTTCTAGTTTCTCCAATGACAAGAAGAATACAGTTTTTACATTGCATCTATTTTATGCCAGAAACTTTGTGTTTGGTGTCGAGTTGCTGCTAATGGGCAGTGGCACTTGGGGAAGATACATTCTACTTCTTCTAGTGATGATGTGTGTGTTATGCTGTCCGCTAACGACGATGTAAGAAGTTCTTTGAGATTGTTGAAATTTCTTAGGATATGGAAAAGGCCTTATGCTGTAGTTTTGTGTTATCTAAGGTTGTGAAAGTAGCAATGGAGGAGATTTTCCCTGCTAACCCAGAGATTTTAGAAGGAGTTGAAGACCTTACTCAGCTTAGTTATTTGAATGAGCCATCTCTTCTCTACAACCTCCGGGTCAGATACTCACAAGACTTGATTTATGTAAGTTAAAAACATTCTGGTTTGTTCGTTTATATTTCAGTGTAGCAGAGGTATATAACATAATTTTAATGTTTTCTGTTTTAGAGTAAAGCAGGGCCAGTTTTGATCGCAGTAAATCCTTTTAAGAATGTCCAGATCTATGGAGAAGAGTTTCTATCAGCTTATCAGAAGAATGCTTTGGATGCTCCTCATGTTTATGCAGTGGCAGATGCAGCTTATGATGATATGATGAGAGGTGAGTGAAAGCATACACTTTCTCCCTTTTTGGTGTTGAGATAGTTATTGTATGCATTTACATTTTTGAATTTTTCTTTACGCAGAGGAGAAGAACCAATCTATTATCATAAGGTACGATGCTTTCTATTCTGAATGCTTTTTGTGCACTGATAATTTGACTATGCATATGTGAAGGTGACTTCTGATATTCATATCATCAATCAAATGAATAAAATATTATTTCTTAGTGGAGAAAGTGGAGCTGGGAAAACTGAGACAGCAAAATATGCAATGCAGTACTTGGAAGCTCTTGGTGGAGGTAGCTTTGGGGTGGAAAATGAAATCCTAAAGACAAATTGTATACTTGAAGCTTTTGGGAATGCTAAAACATCAAGAAATGATAACTCTAGCCGATTCGTGAGTAATTTGTACATCCTTTTTTTCTTCAAATTTTTGCATGACTGAAAGTTTTCCTTTCATAGGAATACTAAAATCGTTTGTATAAATTTGAAAGTTTGGTGTCAGCCGTAAATTGAGAAGTGGTTTGGATTCAATAGTAAATCTGAATTGGTGCAGGGTAAACTGATGGAGATTCATTTTAGTGCAAAGGGAAAGATATGCGGAGCTAAACTTGAAACTTGTAAGACTTGAACATTTGTATGATTGTTTGTCATATTTTCTTGACTATGGAGCTCACGTCTTTTATTATTTTCTCACCATGTTTGTGTGACTACTTGTGCTGAACGACCATAGTTCTCCTAGAAAAGGTAAATTTTCTGTTGAGAAGCTTTATAGCCAGTTCCACTTGCTAGCTATTCATGGGCTAATTAGTAGTCTCTTTGGACCAGTCAAGAGTGGCTCAGCTGTGCAATGGCGAGAGATGCTACCATATCTTTTATCAATTGTGTGCAGGAGCTTCACCAATTCTTAAAGGTAACATTTTAAACCGAAATATCTATGAACTAATGCAGGAATTCAATCTTTCAGCTACATATGAGATTCTTTGGAAGTATCCCTGCTGAAGCAAAGTGTAGACATATATAATTTACTGATTAGCTTACTTGCTCAAGGCTAAGAGTAGCTAGAAGCTGCTAGTGCTAGACCATTTATTATATAATTTTGTTTGCAGAGAGATTGAAGATTAAAGCAGCAAGTGAATACAATTATTTGAACCAGAGCAATTGCTTAACCATTGATCGCACTGATGATGCTCAGAAATTTCACAAACTGATGGTACTTTTTTGTATTTCCAGTGCCTCCCTCTGTTTTCCGTGGAACATATGCTAGAGTTTTTTAATTTCATATTTTATAAAAGATTTCCCTGTTGTTATAGGAAGCTTTCAACATTGTTCAAATTCCTCAAGAATACCAAGAACGTACATTTGCACTGCTTGCAGCTGTGTTATGGCTAGGAAATGTATCTTTTGAAGTGATTGACAATGAAAACCATGTCGAAGTGGTAGCAGATGAAGGTAGAGTTAATCGTCTGTCATTAATCATTTGAATTAGTAGACTGGTTGTGATCTACTATGATAATATAGGTGATGCTTATTATTTTGCTTTCTTACAGCTGTCACTAATGTAGCTATGTTAATGGGCTGCAACTCAAAAAAGCTTATGGTGGTTTTGTCTACATGCAAGCTCCAAGCTGGTAGAGATTGCATTGCTAAAAGACTGACATTGCGACAGGTTTGTTTACTTTTTTACAAGCACTGCAATATTATACCGCACTTGTAATTCCTATATAGCTAAAGGTAGTGTGCGGATTGCTTTGCTATATATTCAGGCAACTGATATGAGGGATTCTCTGGCGAAAATCATCTATGCGAGCTTATTCAACTGGCTTGTTGAGCAAATAAACATTTCACTGGAAGTTGGTAACTCACGTACAGGAAGATCTATTAGTATCCTTGATATATATGGGTTTGAGTCATTTAAGGTTCGTAACTGTGCTCGAGGTTTTATAGTCTCAATTTCTTTTGATTGTGTAAGGATCAGGTCTTCGTGGTTTTAGGATAATAGTTTCGAACAATTTTGCATAAACTATGCAAATGAAAGACTGCAGCAACATTTCAACCGACATCTATTTAAACTTGAACAAGAGGTGATCTTCTTACTCTTGACTCTTGAGCCTCATTATATGAAGATGTGTAACTCTACTTCTGGTCAACTACACATATCAAATAAATGTGTATTGTCTATTAATGAAAGTATCTTCGCTGTTCAGGAATATGAAGGGGATGGAATTGATTGGACTAAGGTCGAATTCATAGACAATCAAGAGTGTCTAAATCTGATTGAGAAGGTAAGTTTTGTAGCGTGCCATCTTACTCATCTTGTCTTTCCTCCTTATGGAAAGGGATTGTATAATGCTTTGCTCCAAACTATGACATTAAGGTTTTTTCTTACATGTTTTAGAAAACCATTTCGCACATCTTTTGCAGAAACCCATTGGTTTGGTATCGCTATTAAATGAGGAATCAAATTTTCCAAAGGCAACTGATACGACGTTTGCCAACAAGCTCAAGCAGCATTTGAATGCTAACTCTTGTTTCAAGGGAGAGAGAGGTCGGGGTTTCAGAATTAAGCATTATGCCGGAGAGGTCAGTTGTTACCCCAAATCTAACAACGTATCTGCATGAATAGTTCTAATGTGATATGTATCTGTCAAATTATGAAGGTGCAAGAAAATGAACAAACATCTCACTTTACATTATGGTGTTTAATAGGTTCTCTATAATACAAATGGCTTCCTGGAAAAGAACAGAGATCCGCTGCATGTTGATCTTATCCAACTTTTATCATTGTGCAAATGTCAATTATTGAACCTGTTTTCTACTAAGATGCATCACGATTTTCTAAAGCCGGCAACCTTTTCGGACTCCATGAATCAAAGTGTGATTGCCAAGTTTAAGGTGACAAGGCTTGAATTATGCATTTTTCTGTTTTGGTTGAAATCTTCCTTTCGTAAAGTTTTCTCACAAGAATCTCTTTCATCAGTATATCTACTCACTTTATGTTTACAGGGCCAACTTTTCAAGTTGATGAACAAGTTAGAAGACACTACTCCTCATTTTATTCGATGCATAAAACCAAATTCAAATCAGCTTCCTGGACTTTACGAAGAAAATCATGTTCTACAACAGCTTAGATGTTGTGGCGTTTTGGAGATTGTTAGAATATCAAGATCAGGATATCCTACGCGGTTGACACACCAGGAGCTTGCAGTAAGGTTTGGTCTCTCAACTTTATCGATGTGCTTTGTTGATAGATCTATTGTTCCAAACTCCCATGCATTCTTATGCTTTTGTCGTTGTTGGCTTTTTCATGGAGTAGATATGGATGCCTACTGCTGGACACAAGAATCTCCCAGGATCCACTTAGCACATCAAAAGCTATTTTGAAACAATGCAATCTTCCTCCTGAAATGTATCAAGTTGGTTATACGAAAATATACCTCCGAACTGGAGTAGTAAGTTCTCTTTATCTGTAGATATTATGTTGATTTCCTGATCCATCTAAAATTATATCGCCTTCACCTTCATATTTGATAGATTAGCGTCCTTGAGGAAAGAAAAAAGTATGTTTTGCGTGGCATACTTGGATTACAGAAGCAATTTCGTGGTTATCAGACTCGTGAATACTTTCACAATATGAGGAATGCTGCAGTGATACTTCAGTCATGTAATCATAAATCACTGACATATCCCATGATTTCTTCATAAATAGTTTTACGGTATATGCTAATTTTTTGTCTCTTTGATTTCATGGCTAATGTATTCTGTTGCTACAGATATCCGTGGAGAAAATGCCAGGAGAAACTACATTGTGGTAGGAGAATCAGCTATTGTTTCCACAGCAATAACTAAAGAGCTTGATGCAGCTATACACTTGCAATATAGTAAATAACATTGTCTCTCCTATGGCATCATGAATTTGTTATTCTATCTTGGATAAGAATTTACAGCTCTTCTTCTTATCTGTAGTGGTACGCAAATGGCTGGCTCGTAAACTCTTAAATAGTACGCAACAGAAGAACAAACCTCGCAATGAGAAGAAAAAAACGAGAAGAAAGTCAACAAAGAGGGTTTCCGAAGACAAGGTAGTATTTTTGCCTGATGTATGCGTCTCTGAGTTATCCGCTGCTGAAACTTATTATCTCTCTTGTTTAGGAACTTCTTTCAGAGCAGTTTGAGGTCCAACCTTGTGTTCTTGCTGATCTCCAGAGCCGGGTTCTGAAAGTCGAAGCAGCTATAATGCAGAAGGAAGATGAAAACACTGCATTGCAGGAGGAGTTGCAACGATTTGAGGAAAGATGGTTAGAGAACGAAACAAGAATGAAGTCAATGGAGGACACATGGCAAAAGCATATGTCGTCAATGCAGGTAAGTGACGTCACGCATGCTTATGATTTGTTCTGACCAAAACCTTATATAAAAAGATTATGATCTACATGCCCTTGCAGATGAGTCTCGCAGCTGCCTGTAAGGTTTTGGCTCCAGACAAGACTGCAAGTCACGGTACTGACTCAGAAGACACAATGTCCTTTGGAACCCCCACGAAAGAGCTTAAGGGCAGCTTGAGTGACGTTAATAATCTTTCTACAGAATTTGATCAACGAAGCGTCATAATTCACGAAGATCCGAAAAGTCTTGTCGAGGTGAAATCAGACTCGATCTCAAACAGGAAGCAGCACGCAGAAGAACTCAGGAGACTAAAGTCAAGATTTGAGAAATGGAAGAAAGATTACAAAACAAGACTAAGAGAGACAAAGGCAAGAGTCCGGTTAAATGGTGATGAAGGTCGTCATCGGAATTGGTGGTGCAAGAAAAGTTATTGAAACTTAGATCTTGTTCACATGTACCGAATACTAATATTAGGTTTTAGGATGTTTAACGATGTAAATTCCATATTAATCAAACTAACTGAGAGCTAACCGGCTGGTAAGGCAGAAGCTAAATAAAATTGATCTATAACCACATGATTTCTACACACAATACAGCTCTAATGAAAACATAAGATAAAGTTTTTGACCTCTAGACGTTTTTGTCTATGTAATTTGAGAAAGCAGTGTTTTCTTGTTATTGAAGACATCCATAACGACGAATCATGATTGATATTACAGTGAAAGAACTTGAATACTCTTTAACTTTAACACTACATCAATCGAAAAGGACTTGATTATTTTACAATACTGTCTAAATTAGCTAGAGCATCGGTCCGGGGGGGCCGGTTCACCGACTGATCCCTTAAAAAGCAAAATGGTAAGGCTGCCAACTGAGAAATGGATGAAGCAGCCACTGCAATGAGTCACGAAAGATCCGAAATGCGTCCCCACGATGCACTGCCACCCCGATCCGTAACTTCTATCAAATTCCTGAAAAAATCAAAAAGATTTGAATTTCATTGACATGAAACTCTAGTTATGGAGTTTGTATAACATTCATAATCATATTTCATTTCAGTATACATATGTACAGTGTATAGGTAGAAAATACATGTCTAGTCAGGATTAATACACATTAAAACTTGCAATATATGATTAGTGAACCTTCTTGATGAAACGGGCAATTTGAGTAGGTTCGGTGACATCAAAGCAATCAAGGGCTTTGGAGGCCAAACTAAGAGCATCTTCCTTCATTGTTTGCTTCATATCTGTATCACCCATTACTGCTTTCCCTTCTAACATCCTTTTTAAAAAAATTGAATATGATTATTTAACTCTAAAGAAATATCTAAGAGAACCAAGTTAGTTTATGCAAGTATATATTGTATGTTAATATTTCTATATATACTGAAAAATGATGGGATGATGTGTGTGTGAGAGTGAAGCTCCAAGATAGTGGTGGAGATTATGTTGGAACTTACATGAAGCGTCTTTTTTTTTACTTGTCGTAGTTTTATCAGCCACATGGATTTGCATGGACCGTTCCATATGTGGTCAAAACCAAATCATTCAATCGATTTCAAATATGAAGTACATATACACATCTATATTCATTTATATGATCATAAAGTGGTTGTTTGCCATCATTTTAAGAAAATTACCGTAAGCTTGGGCTGTTGTGCGGCATGTTGTAAAAGGAAAACACAATGTGAGTGGATACGATTGAACAAGCCATAGAAAAAGTGCAAGCAAGATTACAAGAGCAAAAACGAGTGAAGGGAAGAAGAAGGGACAAAAACATATGTGGTTCTCCTTTATTTCAAAATGAATTTCAGCAATGAAAAGAAAATGGACGTCAAATTTTATTTAACCTTCAGAAACTATACTTAGAAAGTTAGATTATTGTTTTATTTTTGAAGTTAAAAGTTTTTTTTAGAACTATAGAACTTTGTGGGTATATTTTGTTTTATTTACAATGTCATGTATGACTAGTTGAAGCTCTTAACATGTATTTTTTTTTACATCTTTACTAAATGTCTCTTAAGCTAATCTTTTCTTTCCATATTAATTCCCACTAGCAAAGTTGTTTTTTCTTTTTAATCTCAAATTTGTTAAACTAACAAATGTATATATATATTCCTTTTTTAATTGTTTTCTTTTTGTCAAAGTGTTTTCTCAATTAAAAAATATACAAAGAAGCAATATAACATTTTTTTTTAATTGTTGAGGTTGGCAAGTAAATCTTTCTTTCTTTTTTGCCAGGACGAGAAAGATTTGTTTTTTTAATTCTCTCTTTAAACGAAAACAAAAATAAACTCGTTGGCCAGCTCAAACAAAACTATTCGCCTGTCTTTCCCGACGTGTCACCGACCCGTATAACAAGGATAATAAAAGCTCCAATTTAATTTTTTATTTCTACAGCTTTTTCCACCAATACGATAATTTTCCATTTTTATAAAAAAAAACTTTATTTGAGAATTTTCCTTATTAAAAAAAGAAGTACAGTATAAAGGTAAAGACACTTTGCCGCGTTTCTCTCGGTGCCGCTCGACGTGTTAATCTTCTTCCTCCTGAAGATCTCTCTCTGAAAGACATTCTCAAATTTTCTCGGGAAAACACCTTTTTCTGATTCGTTTTTCTCCAGATCATTCCTTCTTTCTTATATCCGATTTCTTCGGGAGGAGGCGAAGAGACGGTCAACAATTTTATCCAATGTCGCGCCGTCTTTTCGCCTGTTTCGGCCTCAAGAAATCTTCAACTAAACCTATCTCTGGTGGTAACAATTCCGCCGCCGTAGCCGCAGAAATTCCCGCCGGAGATGGTCCCGTTCTCGTCCAGCTATTCTCGTCTCAGGGATGTAAAACATCGCCCGCGGCGGAGATGTTGATGTCCCGGCTAGGTCGAGGTGATTTCGACGCTCAGATCCGTGGCGAAGATGGTGGATCTGGATCTCCGACGATGGTTTTGGTGTTTCATGTGGATTATTGGGATTACAAGGGGTGGAAAGATCCGTATGGATCGAGCCAATGGACGGTGAGGCAGAAGGCGTATATAGAGGCGTTGAATCTGGATACGATGTTTACTCCGCAGCTTGTGATCCAAGGTCGTTCTCAATTGATCGGAAACGAAGAGGAGACGCTGCTCAAATCTATCTCCGAAGCGCCTAGGTTTCCTTCTCCAGCCTTCCGGGTGAGTTTTCGTAACATTGTAAACTATTCGATTGTTGTGGTGATTGTGATGATCTTGATGTGAAGGAATTAGATTTAATGGTAGATTTCAGCTCTTGTTTATGTGATTTCAATGTAAGTGTCTTGTTTTGTTTGAGTGTCTTCTGGTGCTAAATATATAGGAGAATATTATAGGATTCCAAGTGAAGCTTGTATCTGATTCTTGCGCCTTGCCTGCAGATTCAAGAGCATGTTCTTGTATCTGACTCTGTGTTAGGAAAATGTGTCCTATGGTTTGCAGTGTCGCTTGTCCTTGAGTCTTGTGAATGTTTAATATAGTAAATCAAAGAGTTCTCTTTAGGTACAGGGCTGTATCCAGGTCGCTGATGCTCTTTCTCTGTATCAAAATGATCATTAGACATTTAGGAGTAATATTGCTTTTAGAGGGATTTTGTCTCTGCTAAAAAAGTGGTCAATGTGGTTGCTTTCTAGATAGTTATAGGTATATATGACAGGGAATGTAGTTTTATGAATGCAGCAAGCTTCTATTGCATTAGAATTAGCTACTTTTGGTGAATTGACTAAACAACATCTGTGATAAATTTTTGTTCGACGACATGTTCTTGTTGATTGTGTCATAGGATTAGCTACCTAACTAAACTTTACTTCAACCATGAATTTTCTCTGCTCTTGAACTCAATGAGTTCTTGACTAAACAGAACAATGTGGCTCACTCTTCTTCATTGGCTTTGTCACTCTCCACATAAGTGGTGTTTTTTGTCGAAATTTTCACATGTAATATTAATCATTTGTTTCTCTCTTTACCAGGCGACTTTCCAGAGACCAACCTCAGAGACACTGCAAGTATCACTCACCGGAGCTTTGAGAATGAAAGTAGACGGAGACGGAATGGACATAATGGTGGCAATATACGAAACCGGGCTTGTGAACGACTGTGCAAGAGGAGAGAACGAAGGAAGAATGTTGTCGAATGATTACGTTGTAAGAAAGATGGAAAAGATGTGCACTGTGAAAGATGTAGCACCGAAGAAGCCAGTCTCGGGGACTGCTCATTTTACGCTCTGGGATGGATTCAACAGCAGCAAATGTGGAGTCGCCGTCTTTCTTCAGAACTCTTCTCTTCAGATTTTTGGTACACAGAGTTTTAAATTACCTGATGAGATTTGAGTTAATTTCCCTAATATCTGAAAAATAAAGAAAAGAAAACCGATCTTTGTATCGTCCATATTTTGCTTGTGATAATCATTCGGGTTCCACTCTGCTTTTGTACAGTTATAAATGTGTGACTACTTATAACTTAATAGGGTTTAAGGTTTCTTCTAATTTGTTTTTATTTCAACTCATATTATCCTAACCTTTCTCTTCTCATGCTACTTCATTTGATTTCTTTTTAAGTTAAACCCTTTTTTAGTTAATCAGTATGTCAAAGTTCCATTCCACGAATCTTGGTCCTGATAAATGTTGGGATGCATGAAACAGTCTAGTTGTTTATAAAACCCTAAACCCTTTTTATTGTTTTTTTTGTAAACAGTCTAGTTGGGATGTCAATGTGACATCGTTTTGACGCTTAGTTATTGAAACGACGTCGTTTAAAATTTTAGGATAATTTATTTTTGAAAATAAATCTGAAAGCAGAGTGATATGTTCGTTCTTATTGCCGATGAAATCTCTAATATGCTCCCTGAGTAATACCTTTGATGCACAAACGCGGGAAATGACCTTCATTGTCCCAACACCAAAACCCAAATCCATCAGGAAGCTGAGTGAATCAGAAAATGGTGTCAAAGCTTTCTCTTTTCCGAGCCAATTCACTTCCTTTTCCAGTCATCTCTTCCTACTCTGCTCGTTTTATCCTTAAACCCTATCCCAAACCTAAAACCCTTATCTTCTGTGTCTTCTCCAGTAATCTCTCCTCCACCACCTTTCCGTATGGCCCGTCTCTTCTGAAAGGAAAGAAGCCTGTGCTAGATGATATTAGATTAGCTTCAATTGGTCGAGACAGAGATGCCCATCGAGGCAAAATTGGAGAGTTTGATGAATCAATTGAGAAAGATGTTCTTTTGAATGAAGATGAATTTACTAGGGTTTTTGAGATTTCGGCGATTCGAGTCCCGGCGAAGGATTGTTTCGCGCTCGAGAATCGTCTCCGTGGTCATCTTCTTAATTGGCCTAGGATTCGGAACATTGCTAGGGTTCCTGGAGATGAGATTGAAGAAGATGTGGTGAAGCTGTTGGGCCGTGAGACTGATGAAGAAGAAGAAGATGAAGATAGTGTTGTGGATTCGGTTAACCGGAGAATAAGAGGGAAAGCAGAAGGGGATGGGGAGAGATTGAGTTCAGTGTTGCATAGAGATAAACTCGCCAGGACATTTAATTCAACTGGGTATCTCAAATTCAGAAACTTGGCCAAGATTTCTCGGCCAAAGAGGAAGAGGAAGACAGAGAGAACAAGGGAGGGGAAGGAAAAGGAAATAGCAAGCAGACGCAACGAAATGGCGGTGGTGGAAGTGGTGGAAACTCGAGGAGGAGAAGAGGATTTTGAGGGGTTATTGGGAGAAGGCTATGGTAGTAGAGGAAGATGGAGAGGTTCAACAAGATTGTTGCTTTTGGATGAGAAATATTCCGGTGAGGAAGTTCAAGACTTGCCTGAGGCTATCAAGGTTAGAAATCTTCTCTGAATCCACTCATCTGGTTTGATCCAGTAGTTTATGTTGTGTTGTTGGAGAATCTTTATGGTTTCTGTTTGGTAGGTTCTGTTTGCAGAAGCTAAAATGGCTGATGCAAGCTTAAGTTTCGAGCTAGTGAAATGCAGACTGACTTTGTTCTATGACTATTGGCCAATGATTGAGGTAAATGATGAGACTTTCAAGCTGACTTTATTTTCTCTTGAAGATCAGATCGAGTTGGTTTGCTTCAAAGTGTGTTGTTGTTGTAGATATTGGAGGCTGTACTACCTAAGGGTATGATTGTGCCTTCGGCATTTGAGATGGTGGGGCATATTGCGCATCTGAACCTAAGAGATGAGCATCTACCATACAAAAGGCTCATAGCTAAGGTAATGTGACAGTGGACAACTGGACATTGCTCAAGTCTGTAACCAAATTTTCCCAGCTTCAGAAATTGAAGTCTAGTGAGCTGAGTTGTTATTTTCTGTTTCTTTTCAGGTAGTCCTGGACAAGAATCAGCCAAAGATACAAACCGTTGTGAATAAGATTGATCCTATCCACAATGACTTCAGAACTATGCAGCTAGAGGTTTTAGCTGGAAACCATTCGCTGGTGACTCTAGTTGTTGAAAATGGACTGCGCTTTCATGTTGATTTAGCTAGAGTGTATGTAAATTCTTTCTCATTGAAATGCCAATTATAGTATGCATGCTTTTATTGAGTGCTTTGATGATGACCCAAATACCATTTACCATTTGAAATTAGCCCTTACCCTACTTAATTCGGTGATGAAAGTAGCTTTGTGTAAGATGTCTGATATCAGTTTTGAGTTTTCAGTCAGAGGAGAAATGTTGTCTACTTTTGACTTAGAAAACATGTTCTTACCAAATCTCGTATCATGTGATTTAGCGATATATCTGCTTATAAGTTGACGTTTTTGGCATTTTTTGCGTGTGCTAGATATTGGAATTCGAAACTTGGGACAGAAAGACAGAGGCTGCTACTCGGGTTCGACCAAAATGACGTTGTCTGTATGTTTGCTACTTAGAACTGATACATCATGAAAATTATTGCTATGCCCTCTATTGAACTCCCCATTTATAAATTAGCACCACTGATCTCCTCATTAAAAAGTGCATTGTCCCTCCTATTGGTGTTGAAATTTGCTGTTCTCCGTTGTATAAGAAGCATATGTAGCGGCCAGATAGATAATACATTGATTGTATTATTGTTATTGCTAGTCTGGAGTTCTCTTTTCTGTCTTGTTTCAAGTTTTGTCTATGTCTTGTTCTGTTTAGTTACCTACGCTGTCGTTTTGACAGGTGATGTTTTTGCTGGAGTTGGTCCTATCGCACTTGCTGCAGCAAGAATTGTAAAACGTGTATATGCCAATGACCTGAATCCTCATGCAGTAGAATTTATGGAACAGAATAGTGTTGTCAATAAGCTCGAGAAGAGAATTGAGGTAAGTGCGAATTCTAAACACCTTGTTTCATACTTCAAACGATTTGTAGAATTATAAATCTTCTCATCTATGTCTAGATCTTTAACATGGACGGACGAAGATTCATAAAGGCTATGTTTTCAAGCGAAAAAGGTCAAAAAGTCACCCAAGTAGTCATGAATTTACCAAAAGATGCTGCTGAATCTCTAGGTTTCTTATATACTTCCTACTTAAGTTTCCTTTTTTCTGGCTCACAATCCCCTCTTAACCGTCATTAATACTTTACTCAAGCAGATGCATTTCGCGGAGTATACAACGATAGGCACAGAGATGAAGGCTTATCTTTCCCAACCATCCATGTGTATGGATTCTCCAAGGCTTCTGATCCAGAATTCGACTTCCACGAGGTCTAAAAGGATGAAAAACCACATCAAACTCTATCATCTATTCAAATTTGATTGAGCTAATATAATGATTGATATATGTTTAATCCGCTCAATGAACTTGTTTTGGACTTGCAGCGGATACGGATTGCTTTATCTGAGGTAGCCGTGGATGTGAAGATGCGAAAGGTACGCCTTGTGGCTCCAGGGAAATGGATGCTATGTGCTTCATTCATACTTCCCAAGAATGTAGCCTTCTCAAGAAAAAACTTAAGTTATGTAGATTAATAGAATGCAATACATGGCTGAATATAGGGGCATATTTGCAAATACGAAATATTTTATTGTACTGCAGCCAGTAATACTTGCAGTGTCTTTGTTGAAGAACAAGACAACTAACAAGTGAAAGTGACAATAGCTTTTGTTACATTATTTAATATTGAAAAAACATTTCTCACAACACGAAGTCACAAAACCCTATTTAAAAGCTTTCTACTCTTGGACACAGAATATCTGGTGCTCAGATTTGTCTCTGCCTATTGGACGGTCCAGATTTCAACATTGTCTCTGATCCTGTCCCTCCATTCCAAATCTTTACTTTCAAGTTTTAACATAGAAAGAAAAAGAAAAAAAAACCTTGTACTTCCTTAGTCCTCCTTGTTCCATATCTAACTTTATACTTGTAAGTTTGATCAAGAATAATGTTAATTGTTACTATACTAACTAAACTTAAAATTAAACAATATTGAGCACATTTTCATATCTTGTTTATTGGTTTTGGTGAGATTGAGAATTGAAGAATCTAGAGACAAAGGCAAAGCTGTAGTATAGTTGTTGAATAGGGGGTCTACAACTGTACTGAGTGAGGGGAGGGAGAGAATCTCAGTTGGAGATTGAGAGATCTAAAGTAATGATAATAGAAAATCTTGGAAAATTAAATTCTTAGAAAAGAAGAAAGAAAAAATAAGATGAGAGAGGGAAAGAGAGAGGTGGTCCAAAAGGAGGTTTAAGGAAGGGTTTGCAAGTTTGTATGAAAATAGATAGATAAGGAAGATGATGTATAAAGCCAAAACTAACAGTTACTATCTTTTCTTCTTTTTCTTATATTTTCATTTTCTCAGAATTCTTTTTTACACTTCCCAAAAACTCACTCATTTATTCACCTACTCTGCCTCCTTTTGTCCTCTATATAGTCTCTTGTCTACATTTATTTTACTTCACAGTGTGCATATACTATCAATTTGTATTAGAGAGATCTCAAAGAGAAATCAAAATGGAGTGATAGGTTGTATTATGAGGATTCGCAGAGCTTTTAAAATGGCAGCCAACAACATTCTATGAACTAAGTTAAACAGTGTTATGAAACATAAATAATTTCATTTGCAATAACCAAAGAGAATAATATTTATTTATTTTCTTTGGCTCTATCATCTAATAGGAGGAGAAGTAAAAAAAACAGAAGAGAAAGATCCAATCATTCTAGAAAGGAACACAATATGCTTCACGGATCCCAAGAATCTTTCTATGCCTGCCTAAACCCAGCAATATAAATCAAACCTTCACACGCTTCGGTTCTTCTTTACACGTGCCGGAAAAAAAACCCTAGTAGTAGCCGCCCAATGACCATCTAAAGTGGTCCCCGTGATGACACGTGTCAGTTGGACCACTATCCGTAACTTAACATGAAAGCACATGTGGGGTCCCCTCTTTCGTCCTTTGCCCTACCAGTTCCTTGTCCTAGCCCACAATACAATCTACGCGGTATCTATATCAAAGTTTATCTAGCTATTTTCCGAAATAGAAAGCATATACTTCCATTTATTTTTGAACAAATTAAACTTGGTAGAAATAAAATCTTTCGATATTGATTTATTTCGATTTAGTGTAATTCTATTATCATCTCGCGTGTCATTCTAGGCTTATAGCAACAGTGTAGGTATGTTGCAATGTTGGGTTGGTCATGCCGTTTGGATTTATTTCCAGTGATTAATTCAGATTTTATTTTTCTTCTTAATTATCTACGTATAACAAAATCTCGCTAACCGCAGAGTGAATTTGCATGTCACTCATGAATGTTTTGAGTATAAGAAGTGAGTAATTTGTTTTATAAATATATGAACTTATGAAGATACATATTGAAGTTGTTTTGTTTGGGGGTAAAAAAGGTTATTTGAGTGTTATATGATAACTTTACTCAGAAAACGTACTTAGCAAAGGTAATTCGAAGTACCTTTGGAATCGAGTAAATACTGATAACTAGAAAAAATAAGATACATAATGGAGAAATAATTAAATATATTTGTATTTCTTTTTTGTTTAACAACGTACGTTTTATTATTAGCTAGTATACATTTACAACGGTTACGTAGATCATATAATAGCCATTTAAGATGTACAACATCTCATCTGGTTACTTCATTTATATAAAAAAAAAACGAAATCTCAACACATAGTAATGTATAATTACTTCAGTGGGGCTTCTCTTAAGACTTGTATTGAGAATATCCATATAAAACAAACTTTGTATTAAGATAATTAAAATTTTCTAATAGTAGGTATTGGGCTGAAGCCAAGATTAACATGGAGGCAGCTTTAAAATGTTTCCTTATATGATGCAGCCATCATTTCTACTCTACTCCGTAGCTCCAAACCCTTCTCGTAATTCACGTCTCTCATGCTATTCTTTTTGCTTTCGTCCTCCTCTCATGTGAAGCAATAACTATCTCTCGATTTTTTTTTTCAAATACCGAAAGCTAACTTTTTCAAATAAATGTCAAATATATTAATTTTCGTTTTGTATTTAGTATTTTATTTGTCAGCTAAGTATAGTGAGTTTTTAAGCTTACTCGTCGTATTTATCATATATTCATATACATATCACATTAGTCAAAGTAAATAAAAATTTGTTTTTGAAGAAAAAAAAAATACATATAACTGCGAGTCTGCGACTGTAACTGGACTTGCTTATTTTAGTTGATATGAGCTGAGTAAAATCACGTTGTCCCAGACCTTGCTCGCTACAATCGGCGAATGGTCTAACGTCCCGACACCTGTCCTCGATCCGCGGGTACTATATTCTTTGCAATGTGATGCACGCGCTGTTACTATTGGACAGTGTTTCTCACCTCACGACTGAGCCTATGCGAGTAGCGACAATCTCCGATTTGCTGTCTCCATGGTAGGGATTATCACAATCTCTGATTTTTTTTATCAGGAACAAGTAAATAAATAGCTTTGAGTTTTTGTTTTTTTTCTACATTCTTCGCCCAAAAGATGTAAGAAAATAAAGGATTTGAAACCTTGTTCTGTTGTTACTCCTTTAAATTCTTAAAAACTATAAATCATTATATCTTTGATCTGTTTCACAAACTAATCATATTCGTTGCAAAGTGAGAATTCGTCCCACTTTACTCTTTACACCGATACTAGTATTATAGATGTACAGCATAGTATTCCATATCTAGTTATTTAGTCAAAACTCTATATATTAAGAGGTAGGTTAATTAATTAAGGAGTAATTGAAGATTATAGAAAGAATAAAAAATACCATTTAATGGACAGAACCAAAGATAACTAACTATCATACTATAATGTTGAATTTCTTCCACGATCCAATGCATGGATAACAACATCAATCAAATCATACATTCATGCTATATAACATAGTTTTCAGTTACAAACTCTCTTTTTTATTTATTTCAGTTGTTCCTTTTCATGACCATATTAACATCAAATAATGCATTTTTTTCAACGTCTCTTGACTTACACCCACTAATATTGACAAATTGAACATCTATACGACTATACACACATAAGTTAAAAATGCATGCAAGTGCTAAGGGAATTTATAACATCTAAGGTTAATAAGACTAAGAAAGTATAAAATAAGAATACGTATTATGAATTTATGATATACTTTACTAATCTTTTTGAAAAATACTTTAATTTAATCTACTATAGGGGGTAAAAAGTAAAAAAGAAATAAAGATACGTTTATCCGCATATAGTACCTGGAAATAACAGAAAATAAAAACACAGGTAAGTACTTTGCCTGAGCTAGTATATGAACACTAAAGAGATACACACACACAAAAAGAGAGCAGAAACAAAACACACACACTTAAAGCTTTCGTCTTTACCTCTTCCCTTCTCTCTCTCTATCTAAAAAGAGTTCCGAGAAGAAGATCATCATCAATGGCGACTTCTCTCTTCTTCATGTCAACAGATCAAAACTCCGTCGGAAACCCAAACGATCTTCTGAGAAACACCCGTCTTGTCGTCAACAGCTCCGGCGAGATCCGGACAGAGACACTGAAGAGTCGTGGTCGGAAACCAGGATCGAAGACAGGTCAGCAAAAACAGAAGAAACCAACGTTGAGAGGAATGGGTGTAGCAAAGCTCGAGCGTCAGAGAATCGAAGAAGAAAAGAAGCAACTCGCCGCCGCCACAGTCGGAGACACGTCATCAGTAGCATCGATCTCTAACAACGCTACCCGTTTACCCGTACCGGTAGACCCGGGTGTTGTGCTACAAGGCTTCCCAAGCTCACTCGGGAGCAACAGGATCTATTGTGGTGGAGTCGGGTCGGGTCAGGTTATGATCGACCCGGTTATTTCTCCATGGGGTTTTGTTGAGACCTCCTCCACTACTCATGAGCTCTCTTCAATCTCAAATCCTCAAATGTTTAACGCTTCTTCCAATAATCGCTGTGACACTTGCTTCAAGGTTTGTTTGTTTTTTAATCGTTTTCATCAACATGATTGATATATATATAGTTTTTGCACTTGAAAAAGTTTTGATTTTTATTTATGTAAAAAACTGCAGAAGAAACGTTTGGATGGTGATCAGAATAATGTAGTTCGATCCAACGGTGGTGGATTTTCGAAATACACAATGATTCCTCCTCCGATGAACGGCTACGATCAGTATCTTCTTCAATCAGATCATCATCAGAGGAGCCAAGGTTTCCTTTATGATCATAGAATCGCTAGAGCAGCTTCAGTTTCTGCTTCTAGTACTACTATTAATCCTTATTTCAACGAGGCAACAAATCATACGGTACTAAGTATAGTCCATTTATTAATACTCATATATAGGTATATATGTATATAACTGTTGATCTTATTTGATTTAACTGGTGGGTTTAGGGACCAATGGAGGAATTTGGGAGCTACATGGAAGGAAACCCTAGAAATGGATCAGGAGGTGTGAAGGAGTACGAGTTTTTTCCGGGGAAATATGGTGAAAGAGTTTCAGTGGTGGCTAAAACGTCGTCACTCGTAGGTGATTGCAGTCCTAATACCATTGATTTGTCCTTGAAGCTTTAAATGTTTTATCTTTCTATATTGATTTAAACAAAATCGTCTCTTTAAAGAAAAAACATTTTAAGTAGATGAAAGTAAGAAACAGAAGAAAAAAAAGAGAGAGCCTTTTTTGGTGTATGCATCTGAGAGCTGAGTCGAAAGAAAGATTCAGCTTTTGGATTACCCTTTTGGTTGTTTATTATGAGATTCTAACCTAAACACTCAGACATATATGTTCTGTTCTCTTCCTTAATTGTTGTCATGAAACTTCTCTCTCCCTCTCTCTCTCTAAAGTTGTGTCAGATCTTGGGGCTTGTATCCATTTTGTGTTTCTTTAGTTAGGCAATGATCCTGTCATGATTCATGTTATCACCTAATTAATCCTCGGTTTTCGAAACGGTGTCATGCATATCTGATTAATCTTGTTATCTGGTGTGAGATAAATGTATCAAATTGCTCTTGTTTATAGCTTTTCCAATTAATGTCATTGCATAGCATATGGGATGTACAGCTTCGTTTTCGATTTATAAAATTTATACATGTGTTTGGTACGTACTGTTTTGTTTTGGATCAGAATTATAAATTTAGTACAGTATAAACTACTTTAAAAATTGGCCAATGAGAATTTTGAGTTTATCTTCTTTTTATAAGTTGATTGATTTTGCTTTGTTTATTTATAGAAAATATGAAATTTTATCAATTATTTTTGGGATGCTTTTTTATTGATTTTAGTTCGGCTAAAATTAGTTAGATGTTTAAATTTATTAAAACAGATA
>Ga0041059_1000620_pt1 | contig 27487 bp, 32 predicted proteins | sample AraColnosormetaG_FD_56232 | JGI IMG/M metagenome (GOLD analysis project Ga0041059, IMG submission 56232) | Arabidopsis roots microbial communities from North Carolina, USA - Col MF nosort | ecosystem: Host-associated > Plants > Roots > Unclassified | place: USA: North Carolina | collected... | reverse complement strand
TTTTTTTTTTTTTTTGTTGGTTTCTCTTTACTTTGTTTTCAAATTAATACACAATCTCTTGCTTGTACAACAAGTTTATGGGAGTAAATCTTTAAACTAATTTTTATTTGTTTATAAAAATTTTCTGAATAATTTTCTCTCTAAGAATGTAATTTTTTTTATTTTTTTTGATAAAAATAAATGTTGATATATTAAAATAGCCATACTAGATTATGATTTGCAGTGGAACCCAAGCAAGTATAAATCATGGTAGATAATCCGTAACTAGCTCGTAAATAACCTGCAAATAACTTATCACTCATGAATAACATGAAAATAATCTGTAGATATTTTCTAGAGGTTGGTTAGAACTTAGAAGTCCACCTACCCATCTTAAAACGATACAAATACAAAATTTTCTAGTCCATAAAAAGTTTTGTAGTCTTGGCCCACCATTATTTATAAGGCAACAACAAAATCATTGAGACATATACTCACCAGTCCTTTCTTTTGTTGTTTACGAAAAAACGAAACAAGATGTTTTGTAAAATAATATAACATTCTAAAAGCCGAAAGATAAAAATTTCACCGCGGACTTCTCGTATGGCGTCACTAGATTCTCTAGTGAGCTTCTTTTTATCTACCCTTTTTGTCACAATCGTGAGCTCACAAACGCAGTGCCGGAATCTCGAGTCGATTATCAGTTTCGGTGATTCGATTACCGACACAGGAAACTTGGTTGGTCTCTCGGATCGTAACCATCTTCCTGTGACCGCGTTTCTGCCGTATGGAGAAACCTTCTTCCACCACCCAACTGGCCGTTCCTGCAACGGCCGTATCATCATCGACTTTATCGGTACTTCTCTTTCTATGTAACTTGACATGTAAGTAAGTGACTAGGAATGTAAATCTGATGAAGTATCGAATCATGATCTTATAATTGGTCTCAGTTGGAGTGTTTTAGACGTCTTCAATCTCTGAGAAGAATCCAAAAACACAAAAAAAAACTGATAGTTGCGTTTGAACCTCTGTTTTCTTGTGTGGGCACAGCTTTTCCGATTTATAAAAATCTGGATTTTCTTGATTAGGGTTTCTTATGTAGACTCTTTCTCTGATTTGGTTTTTCTTGATCTGCAAGTTAACAGTAGTATGAGACCTTAAGTGATTCTCCAATTTTCTATTTACAGCTGAATTCTTAGGGTTACCGCATGTGCCTCCTTTTTATGGATCTAAAAATGGAAACTTTGAGAAAGGAGTTAATTTCGCTGTTGCGGGAGCAACGGCACTAGAAACTTCCATTCTTGAGAAGAGAGGAATTTATTATCCTCACAGCAACATCAGTTTGGGAATTCAGCTTAAGACCTTCAAGGAGAGCTTACCAAATCTATGTGGTTCACCTACAGGTACTGAAGATCAACTTTTCCCTTTTCTAGCTAGTGGAGTCATGATTATTACGTTATTGCAGTGAATTGACCTCACTTGTAATGGGTTTAATTCTTTGCTTTTAGATTGTAGAGATATGATTGGAAATGCTTTTATTATCATGGGAGAGATTGGAGGGAATGATTTTAATTTCGCATTCTTTGTGAACAAAACCAGTGAGGTCAAAGAGTTGGTTCCGTTGGTGATCACTAAAATTTCTTCTGCAATTGTGGTAAACATTCTTGATCAGCGAGTCCCTAGAACGAGTAATTTTTTCAAAAAACTGTTATGTTTTTTGTTTTGTTTTTGTGTTTTGGTACTGAATGTTGAATCTAGGAGTTGGTCGATATGGGAGGAAGAACATTCCTAGTTCCTGGAAACTTCCCGCTCGGATGCTCAGCAACGTATTTAACATTATACCAAACATCAAACAAGGAAGAGTATGATCCTCTAACAGGATGTTTGACATGGCTGAACGATTTTTCAGAATACTACAACGAGAAGCTTCAGGCAGAACTCAACAGACTCAGTAAACTTTACCCTCATGTCAACATCATATATGGTGACTACTTTAATGCTCTGTTGCGCCTTTACCAAGAACCATCCAAATTTGGTTAGCTTTCTTGATCCTTAGTTTAATTACCTAAAAACCCAAGTTCATTGATTCAATTTGATAATTGAGTTAATCATTCAATTCATTGTACAACTAGGGTTCATGGACAGACCCTTACCTGCTTGTTGCGGTTTAGGAGGACCGTACAACTTCACCTTAAGTAAAAAATGTGGGAGTGTAGGAGTAAAATATTGTAGTGATCCTTCAAAGTATGTGAATTGGGACGGCGTTCATATGACTGAAGCTGCATACAAATGGATAGCTGATGGATTACTCAAGGGTCCGTATACGATTCCTTCGTTCCATTGGTTATGCCTCGGCTCAAAAATTAAGAGCAAGGAGTCATTAGACACGTAGTGTTCTTTTGACAAACAGCTGAAACAAGCTTGTTGGAGCTCTGAGAGATAATAAGAAAACAAATACGTTCTTAAGTGCTTTCCATGGATATTTTATATCATTGTGTATTGTTGTTTGAGAGAGAGAGAGAGAGTGGTTAAGTGTTAGTAGCTAACTCATGTGATATCTTCAGAGAGATCTTAGATTAGACCGGTCGGAGATGCACTGTTCCAAAAATGGACCACTTCATGAGTGGTAGAAATAACAGAATAGGAGATGATAAAATGGGCAAGGAGTTGAACGGATCAATTTGACTTCTAGTCTTCAATACAAAACCAAACTACTCTTTACAAATCAATATATTAATACGATTTTTATAATAATTTTAATTATAAGACTAAGATTTGTAATTTAGTGGTTTTTGTTATTATCGTAGTTATGTTATTATCCGGTTTCAAATCAGCGTAATACGTGTTATTGACAAATAAATGAAGTGAAATTCAACATCAAATTAAAATATGGGAAAGAACAAATAACCTACAAAATAACTCGTAAATAGCTTGCAAATAAGCCGCAAGTACATATTTTGTAGATGGTGGTTAGAAGTCCAAGTACGCGTTTTATAGATTGGTGGTCACGCCTACCAATACAAAGTCTTGTTGTTATTAGAAAGTTAATTGCTTTATTTATTACAACTAGAAATCCTCGTTTAGTCATGAGTCATCGGTCCATCCCTCCACAATTGGCCTCTATATAACTTTCCCAAAACGAATCATTTGTAAAATAAAAAAAAATAAGATAGAAACTCACTCCTGACCTCTCGCATGGCGTCTCTAGACTCTCTAGTCATCTTTCTTTTTTCTACTCTTTTTGTCACTATCGTGAGCTCGGAAACGCCGTGCCCGAATTTCAAGTCGATCATCAGTTTCGGCGATTCGATTGCGGACACGGGAAACTTGGTTGGTCTCTCTGATCGTAACCAGCTTCCTGTGACTGCGTTTCCACCGTACGGAGAAACCTTCTTCCACCACCCAACCGGTCGTTCCTGCGATGGCCGCATCATCATGGACTTTATCGGTACTTCTCTTTCTATATGACTCGAGATGTGAGTGAATATCAAATTATGGTCCTTGAGAAGAATCCAAAAGATAATAATCAAACTGATAATTGTGTTTGAACCTATGTGAGAAGAAACCAAAGAGTTATTAATTAGTTATGGCTCTTTCTTCCTCTTTGTTTTTGTTTTATCTAAACTCTTCCTATGCTTTCTTGTTTTGTGGCAACTTTTTCTACCTAATTTGTATTATAATCTGAAAATATGGAGATATTTATTGCGTTACTTATGTAAACTCTTTCTCTGTTTTTATTTTTCTTGAACTGCAAGTTAACAGTATGAGACCTTAACTGATTGTCTAATTTTTCCTTTAATAGCTGAATTTGTGGGGCTTCCTTATGTGCCTCCGTACTTTGGATCTAAAAATAGAAACTTTGATAAGGGTGTTAATTTCGCGGTAGCCGGAGCAACGGCACTGAAAAGTTCCTTTCTTAAGAAGAGAGGAATTCAACCACACACCAACGTTAGTTTAGGAGTTCAGCTAAAGAGCTTCAAAAAGAGTTTACCAAATTTATGCGGCTCACCATCAGGTAGTGAACAACAATTTTTCCTTTTGTCGGTGGAATGATTATTATGTATTTTAGTGAACTAATACTCACTTGTATATGTTTTTTAGACTGTAGAGATATGATTGGAAATGCTTTGATTCTCATGGGAGAGATTGGAGGGAATGATTATAATTTCCCATTCTTCAACCGCAAACCCGTTAAGGAAGTTGAAGAGCTGGTTCCATTTGTAATCGCTTCTATTTCTTCTACAATAACGGTATACATTTTTTTCTTGAATTCTTGTTTTGTTAGTCTTAAGAACGAGTGAAAACAGATTTCTAGCTATCTGCTGATTTGTTTGTCAGAGTTTATAATGAGTTTGTTCCATTGGGACTTAATGTTGAATCCAGGAGTTGATTGGTATGGGGGGTAAAACCTTTCTAGTGCCCGGAGAGTTCCCTATCGGATGCTCAGTAGTCTATTTGACATTATACAAAACATCAAACAAGGACGAATACGATCCTTCAACAGGATGTTTGAAATGGTTGAACAAGTTTGGCGAATACCATAGCGAGAAACTTAAGGTGGAACTCAACAGACTTAGGAAGCTCTACCCTCATGTCAACATCATATACGCTGACTACTACAACTCTCTCTTGCGCATTTTTAAAGAACCAGCCAAATTCGGTTAGCCTTCTTGATTCCTCCACTGAATCTACACACCCTAAGTCGTCACTGATTTAGTATTGACAATTTTTCCTATCAATTATACTGTCAGGGTTCATGGAAAGACCCTTCCCTGCTTGTTGCGGTATAGGAGGACCGTACAACTTCAACTTCACTAGGAAATGTGGGAGTGTAGGAGTGAAATCTTGTAAGGATCCTTCAAAGTATGTGGGCTGGGATGGCGTTCATATGACTGAGGCTGCATACAAATGGATAGCTGATGGAATACTCAATGGACCATATGCGAATCCTCCTTTTGATCGGTCCTGCCTCAGATCTGAGATTAAGAAGGAGTCATTGTACAATCAAAGTACTCTGACACAAGCTTGTGTGAAACTTTGACAGACAAAAGTGATGATAAGAATATTCCCTCTATTCCTTATTAATCCAAATTCAAGCAAACAAATTTGTTGCAAAAAAGATATGTTTCTAGGTTTCTATGTATTTTTTTATTACTTATTGATGATGAATTGTAGACCTTAATTTTCTTTTTCTTTTTTACTTTTATTGGTTTAAATTTGTTAATCATAAATTGATGTATTTATAATCAATATTTAATATATTTTCTGAATATGTGTGAAAAGCTTAAATTTTGGATTAATCAAAATCAGAGAGAGTGATTTTGAAATGTTCTTTTGGCCTTTCCCCGGAGAAATCAATAATAAATAAAAATGTCAAAATAGATATTTATCAAAGTGCCCGTTTTGAACGATACAAATACAAAAATTTCTAAGCCATGCAAAGTGAAATGCATTGCCCCACCTTCTTTATTAGACAACAAGAAACGCTCATTGTCATTGAGTCTCAGCCATTTGGTTCTATATAACTTTTCCAAAACAAATACACTAAACCTTTATAAATTAGTACTCGATAAATTAATAATTTCTATAAATTAATAAATTCTTAGTTTAATTTTCATTGATGTTCAAAGATTTTTTTTTTTTTCACTTTTTCATGTTTATAATTTCCAATGCAAAATTAAATATTTTTTTTTAATTTGTTTTGACCATTTGTATTTTGCTGTTTGTTTTCTGATTGGTGGAATAGTTTTTAATTAGATAAAAAAAATGTTTAATTTAAATTAGATAAAACAAAAATTTTAATGATTTCTTAATGTATGTGCCAAAATTTAAAACATCAAGGGAATATGTTTTTAAGTGCTCTTGTTGGCTGGACATGTAGGGATTGCTTACCAGATGGCGTTGGCCCCCGGAGATATACAAGTCCCGAACTTCGTAATCAATAAATAAATATTTAAAAGTTGTGCAAAATAGATATTTTCTAATCAGCATGATTAAGTGTCAAAGTGCTCGTTTTAAACGATACAAATACAAAGTAAATTGCCTTGCCCCACCCTTATTCATTAGATAGTTCAGGAAACGATCATTGAGTGATGACTCATTGATCCATACCAGCCTTTTGATTCTATATAACTTTTCTAAAACAAAATATTTTGAAAATCATAATAAAATAAAAAATAAAAAGAGAGAAATTTTAGGACTTGTCGCATGGCGTCTCTAGATTCTTATGTAAACTATTTTTCAGTTTTCTTGTTTTTCCGCAACGTTTTCGATTTAATTTGTATAAATATATGAAAACATCTGAATTCTTAGGGTTTCATTTTTTTTTCCTGACACGGTTTCTTTCTCTGTTTTTCTATTTCTTGATCTGCAAGTCAACAGTATGAGACCTATAGTGATCCTCCAATTTTCCTTCTTACAGCTGAATTTTTGGGGCTTCCTTATGTGCCTCCTTACTTTGGATCTAAAAATGGAAACTTTGAGAAATGAGTTAATAATGGCGTAAACGGAGCAACGGCATTGGAATGTTCCTTTCTTGAACAGAGAAGAATTTTTAGTTCTCACAGCAACATGCCAACATCAGTTTAGATATTCAGCTAAGGAGAGTTTACCAAATCTATGTGGCTCTCCATCAGGTAGTGAAGATTAATTTCACTTTTTCATTGGAGTGATTATAATGTATTTTCCATGAATTGAGCTCTATTGTATTTGTTTTTAGACTGTAGAGATTAACAATGCTTTGAATTTTATGTGAGAGATTGGAGGGAATGATTATAATATTTCCATCAGGTATAACATTTCTTTCAAAGTAGCCTCAAAGTTGCAACCACTACATCAAATATGAACAAATAGACAAACACGGCAAGTGAAGCCCTTCTCTAGTCTGATCTCTACCTAAAAATTGATTATTGTTTTCTTGTCTCCTAGCGAATAGAAAAGAGAAGGAGTACAACCTTCCGGCCTCTCCCATGGCATCTTTAGATTCTCTTCCGGCGATGAAGCTCGTGAGATTCATATTATCTACCCTTTTGGTCACTTCTGTGAACTCGCAAACGCAATGCCGGAATTTCAAATCAATCATTAGTTTCGGAGATTCAATTGCTGACACTGGAAACTTGCTTGGTCTCTCGGATCCTAACGATCTTCCTGCTTCCGCGTTTCCGCCATACGGAGAAACCTTCTTCCACCACCCAACCGGTCGTTACTCCGACGGCCGCCTCATCATTGATTTCATTGGTACGTTTATTTACATAAGGTGTGAGTGTAGAAAAAAAGAGCTATTAATTATTATTAATTACCCTTACTCTCTTTTTTCATTCTATATTAGCTTTCTTGAATAGCAAGTTTGATTGTATAAAACCTAAAACCATCTACATACAACCATATTAAGTGTTGTTGAGCCTCCTTATTGGTTCCTCAACTTACAGCTCTCTCTTGTTTTTTTTTTTCGGTTATGTTCACAGCTGAATTCTTGGGGTTTCCGCTTGTGCCTCCTTTTTATGGATGTCAAAATGCAAACTTTAAAAAGGGAGTTAATTTCGCGGTCGCGGGAGCAACTGCATTAGAACCTTCCTTTCTAGAGGAGAGAGGAATTCATTCTACTATCACCAACGTCAGTCTAAGCGTTCAGCTTAGGAGCTTCACGGAAAGTTTACCTAACTTATGTGGCTCACCTTCAGGTTGGGAAGCTCAACTTTTTCTTCTCTGTTTTTGGTGTTTCATGTTTTATATGATCAAACTATCAAAATTTGATTTTCTTATATGCTTATATTGCTATAAGTTGTAATACTTTATTTTGCTGTTTTGTATTTAGATTGTAGAGATATGATTGAAAATGCTTTGATACTCATGGGAGAGATCGGAGGAAATGATTATAATTTTGCACTCTTCCAACGCAAACCCGTTAAGGAAGTTGAAGAGCTGGTACCGTTTGTGATCGCTACTATTTCTTCTGCAATCACGGTAAACATTCTTGATCAGCCAGTTCCGGGAATGACTAAAACATATTTGTATCTACGCTGATAATTAGTTTGGTAAGAAAAAACACATGTACATGTTACGTTGTTTTGAAACTGAATGTTGAATTCAGGAATTGGTTTGCATGGGAGGAAGAACATTCCTAGTTCCTGGAAATTTCCCGATCGGATACTCAGCATCCTATTTGACATTATACAAAACATCAAACAAGGAAGAGTATGATCCTCTAACAGGATGTTTGAAATGGCTTAACGATTTCTCAGAATACTACAATAAGCAGCTTCAGGAAGAACTCAACGGACTCAGGAAGTTGTACCCTCATGTCAACATCATATATGCTGATTACTACAACGCTTTGTTGCGCCTTTTCCAAGAACCAGCCAAATTCGGTTAGGCTTCTTGAATCCTCCAAGAGATTTCTTCACAACCAAGTCACTCATTTGATTCACTAATTAATTAACCGATTTTATTATCCAATCAGGGTTTATGAACAGACCCTTGCCCGCTTGTTGCGGTGTAGGAGGATCTTACAACTTCAACTTTAGTAGAAGATGTGGGAGTGTAGGAGTTGAATACTGCGATGATCCTTCACAGTATGTGAATTATGATGGCATTCATATGACGGAGGCGGCATACAGATTGATATCTGAGGGCTTACTCAAGGGACCGTATGCTATTCCTCCTTTCAAGTGGTCTTGCCTCAGCTCCGAGATTATGAATAAGATGTCATTAGATACTCAGATTCTTGATGAACAGCTACTACAAGGTTGTCTGAAAGTTTGAGAGACAAGAGAAAGAGTGGAAAAAACATATAGGTTCTTAAGTGTTTGTGTCTTCTTCTTTTTTGTTCCGGGTAACGGTGTTAATTAGCCTTAGGTGCATCATGCATGTGTTGGATCATGTATTATCTTTGTATTGTATTGTTTTCGTTAGTTTGGGTAAGAGTTAGTATCCTTAATTGTTGGACCATGTACACTGTCATATATAATTTAACTATATACAAAACAATTAAATGCATAATTTACGCATCGCGTGGCCAAATTTCTAGAATCAAATATGGTTTTATGGTAAGAAATCAGAACACTATGTAAATTTGATTAACGATGGGACTAATTCAGAAAAATAAATAAATACTAAGTCTAAAGAAATAGTTGGGAACTGGCGGAAAAAAAAAAGTTGGAGAGTCTTTAGGTCTAAACACATGTTACATGTATAAAAGGAATTTAACAAGGTTGTATACGTAGTTACGTACATTAGGTGTTTCTCTGTTCGTGTGTACAACCGCATATTTTTAATCTTTGGATCATATAGTGTTGATGAATGTGTACATCAACTATTGGAGATATAATGTATTATGCTGTATACGTACAACAGAATGTTCCAAAAATCTTTCTTCTTTTTTTTATTTTATTTTAAATCGGCCCCAATGGTGCTATAATAAACGAGAAAGCCAAAAATACTACAAATAAAAGCCTCAGTGATGGGTTTATCGTTTAAGCGAAAGTGACGAAAGAGAGGAAACTAGACAGATACGACAGTAAGTTTTGGTCATCGAAGATACGTATTGGGATCCGCTCACAAGAATTTGTTGTGTGTCTTTTTGCTAAAAGGCCAATACGAAAATCGTTGATAATTCGTTTCATCTACCGCAATCACTTTATCCTTGACCAAAAAAAGAAAGAAATAACTCAAATATCAATTTTATAATCAAATAAAAACTTAAATAATCAACCAATATACCCGTGTGTGTCAAACCATACTGCATCCCAATAATTGATCTTTTAATCATTCTTTATTATCTTATCCTTGGTATTGTGGCTAGTGGGGTATTTTCAAAAGACTTTTTTGACAAATCAACATCACACTATTAAAAAAGGGATCTCGACGGAGACCAACCTTCAGCTCTCTGGCAATGGCGTATCCCGGTTCGCCTATCTTGATGAAGCTCCTCGTCTTCATCTTTTTATCAACTTTTGTAGTCACTAACGTGAGCTCGGAAACTAAGTGCCGGGAGTTCAAATCGATCATCAGTTTCGGAGATTCCATTGCCGACACTGGAAACTTGCTTGGCCTCTCAGATCCTAAAGATCTTCCTCACATGGCGTTTCCACCGTATGGAGAGAACTTCTTCCACCACCCAACTGGTCGTTTCTCCAACGGCCGCCTCATCATTGATTTCATCGGTACTTTTGACTTTACAGTTTTACTTAAGGTGTGAGTAAGTAAGTGTGTAAAAAGGTGAAACTAAAAGAGTTATTAAATTTCTTCAGCCCTTTCTTTGTTTTCATCTTCTTTATGGTTTTACTTGATTACCAAGTTTGATTGTGTAAAACCTGAAATCATCTAAATACAGAACCATTAAGTGTGGTTAAGTCTTTATGACCAACTTACAGGCTGTAAGTTACAGCTCTTAGTTCATGTTCTTTTCTTTGGTTCTGTTCACAGCTGAATTCTTGGGTTTACCGCTTGTGCCTCCATTCTATGGATCTCATAATGCAAACTTTGAAAAGGGAGTTAATTTCGCGGTAGGGGGAGCAACCGCTTTGGAACGTTCCTTTCTTGAAGACAGAGGAATTCATTTTCCTTACACTAATGTGAGTTTAGGCGTTCAGCTTAATAGCTTCAAGGAGAGTTTACCTAGCATATGTGGCTCTCCTTCAGGTTGGGATGATTAACTATTTCTTTTTTGTTTTATAGTGTTTACTGTTATCTATGGTTAGGATATCAATTCTGATTTCTAGTGCGGTTGCTCTTCAAAAAAAAAAAACATTCGTTCTGTTTTTGGTTATGCTTAGTGATATCACTTATTGTATATAATGGCTTACTTTATATTCTTGTTTTAGACTGTAGAGATATGATAGAAAATGCTTTGATTCTCATGGGGGAAATTGGAGGGAATGACTATAACTACGCGTTCTTCGTGGACAAAGGCATTGAAGAGATCAAGGAGCTGATGCCCCTGGTGATCACTACTATTTCTTCTGCAATCACGGTAAACATTTATCTTTCTTAATATCTCATCAAGTTCTTGATCTTCTCTGTGAACAACGAATATTCGATAGCACAGGAGTTGATCGGTATGGGGGGAAGAACATTTTTGGTGCCCGGAGAGTTCCCAGTCGGATGCTCAGTATTGTATTTGACATCACATCAAACATCAAACATGGAAGAATACGATCCTTTAACAGGATGTTTGAAATGGCTGAACAAGTTTGGTGAAAACCATGGTGAGCAGCTTAGAGCAGAACTCAACAGACTCCAGAAGTTGTACCCTCATGTTAACATCATATACGCTGACTACTACAACGCGCTGTTTCACCTTTATCAAGAACCAGCCAAATTCGGTTAGACTTCTTGATCGTTTTACTGAACCTAAACAAACAAGTACATTGATCAGTTTGCTAAATATTGAGTTAATTATGCAATCAGGATTCATGAACAGACCTTTGTCCGCTTGTTGCGGCGCAGGAGGACCGTACAACTATACCGTAGGTAGGAAATGTGGGACTGATATAGTTGAAAGTTGTGATGATCCTTCAAAGTATGTGGCTTGGGACGGTGTTCATATGACTGAGGCTGCGTACAGATTGATGGCTGAGGGTATACTAAATGGACCGTATGCGATTCCTCCTTTTGATTGGTCTTGCCGTAGCTCTGGAGTTAAGAACAGTGGGTCATCTGACACATAGAATTCTTTGATGAGAAACTGATACAAGTTGGTCAAAAAATTGAGAAAAGGATACTGATAAAAACATGTATGTTCCTTAGTATTGTCTTGGATCATGTTCATGTATTGTATCATGTTGTTATGTGAAATAATTTAAAAGGGTATCATGTTCATGTATACTCCACTCCATATAGAGAGTAAGTAACCGGCAACGGCATTGAAAACTTGGAGATAAATTGGAATATTTGTTGATTCAATTTGGAAAATGGCAAAAACAAATTATTTAGCCAAGTGAACATTTGTTGATTCAGTTTGGAAAATGGCAAAAATGAGAAAGAGACAATCATGCTCTCATTTGTGCCCATCCCTAAACCACATAAAGATACCCTGTCTAGTCTCTATTGCATCTAATAATTGATCTTTGTTTTTTTTGGACTTTATTGTCTCCGAGCGAATAGTGGCTCTTTCCAAAAAGTCATTTTGAAAAGTTTCTAACCTCTAGGCCACCACTCATGGCTACTCTGTTCATGAAGCTGGTGAGCTTCTTTCTAATTCTATCTACTTTTTGTCTCACTACTGTGAACTCGGAGCCACAGTGCCATAATTTCAAATCGATCATTAGTTTCGGCGATTCTATTGCCGACACTGGAAACTTGCTCGCCCTCTCCGATCCTACCAATCTCCCTAAGGTCGCGTTTCTACCGTACGGAGAAACCTTCTTCCACCATCCGACCGGCCGTTTCTCAAACGGCCGCCTCATCATCGATTTCATTGGTACGTTTTCTTTAGTTGAAGTGTGAGTGAGAGAGTGTGTACGAAGGTAGAGATTCAGATCTTAGTTAATACGGTACGACCAGAGACTTTCCTGAAATAATTACATCCACACAAAAATAGTTCCAAAAAGTTGGGAGCATGTACTATTTTGGATTAGCATGACCTGTTCAAGTCTAGCTCCATAGACTTTCTCTATTTTGGTTTCACCCTTCTTACAAAAACACATATGAATAATTGATTTTAATGTATAAGCACGTGGAAATTATGTAGTTTGTTGTTAATCTAAACACCTACCACGCAATTAGCTCTGTAGTATGTGTGATACGTATTACAGTGGATAAATGTTTTTTGCTTCATGTTGAAAATTTTGTGAGAAGAAACCAAAAGATCTTTGGCTCTTTCTTATGTAACTCTTCCCCTGTCTTATTGCTTGTGTGTAACTCTTCCTTTAACTTCTTCTTCTTCTTGATGCTTTTGCTTGAGTAACAAGTTTGATTGTTGAAAACCTAGGATCATCTAAATAAATACAGAGAAGCCTTATTGATGATTTCTCAACTTATAGTTCTTTTCTTTGGTTCTGTTCACAGCTGAATTTTTGGGTTTTCCGCTTGTGCCTCCTTTTTACGGATCTCAAAATGCAAATTTTGAGAAAGGAGTTAATTTTGCGGTTGGAGGAGCAACGGCACTGGAACGTTCCTTTCTTGAAGAGAGAGGCATTCATTTTCCTTACACCAACGTTAGTTTAGCCGTACAGCTTAGTAGCTTCAAGGAGAGTTTGCCTAACTTATGTGTCTCTCCTTCAGGTTTGGAAGATCTACTTTGCCTAACTTATGTGTTTCCTGTTTTACATGATAAGAACATCAAATCTGATTTCTTAGGCTCCCATCATATCGTACTAAAAGTTATGAAATGTTCCACTTCACCTTAATATTAGCCTCATGGACTAGTATTTGAAAGGCAATGATTGGAGCATTTTTGATTATTCTTTTAAAGGTTCTAGCTATAGACCTAGTATTCATCTTTTGGTTAAGAAGTAGAAAGTCAAAACAAAAGTGGGAAAAAGGTTCTGTTTTGAGATGTGCTTAGAGATCCTACCCGTTATTCTGTTAAACTCCAACACGCAATGAATCAAGCTCACTTGTAAAACAATGGCTTACTTTGGAATCTTGTTTTTTTAGACTGCAGAGATATGATAGAAAATTCTTTGATTCTCATGGGAGAAATTGGAGGGAATGACTATAACTACGCATTCTTTGTGGGCAAAAACATTGAAGAGATCAAAGAGCTGGTTCCGCTTGTTATTGAAACTATCTCTTCTGCAATCACGGTAAACACTTCTCTTTTGAATATAGCAGTCCAACTAAATATTAATATTTGAAAGCATAAAATATACAGGAGTTGATTGGTATGGGGGGGAAAACATTTCTGGTGCCCGGAGAGTTCCCGCTCGGATGCTCAGTAGCCTATTTGAGTTTATATCAAACATCAAACATAGAAGAATATGATCCTCTAACAGGATGTTTGAAATGGCTGAACAAGTTTTCAGAATACCACGACGAGCAGCTTCAAGCAGAACTCAACAGACTTCAGAAGTTGTACCCTCATGTCAACATCATATACGCTGACTACTACAACACACTGTTGCGTCTTGCCCAAGAACCAGCCAAATTCGGTTAGACTTTTTCATCCTTCTACTAAACCCAAACAAAGAATTTCATTGATTAACTGTTTCTAATTATCAAATCAGGGTTCATAAGCAGACCCTTGCCGGCTTGCTGCGCTTTAGGAGGACCGTTTAACTTCACATTAGGTAGGAAACGTGGGACTCAAGTACCTGAATGTTGTGACGATCCTTCAAAGTATGTGAGTTGGGATGGTGTTCATATGACTGAAGCTGCATATAGATTGATGGCTGAGGGTATACTTAAGGGACCTTATGCGATTCCTCCTTTCGATTGGTCTTGCCTCAGCTCTGAAATTAAGAACACACAGAATTCTTTGATGAACAACTGATGTATGTTGGTCAAAAATTTGAGACAAGAATACTGATAATATCATGTATGTTCCTCAGTCCTGAACATTTGGTCATTTGGATCATGTGTTGTGTGTTACTGTGTTTGACAATCTGTATTGTTGTTATGGTAAATAACGGTTGTGTTGTATCACACACTATAACAGGTTTACGTTTACCTAAACATATTAAGTTATAATTAATGGGCCACAGGCCCATATTATATAATGTAGTTGGGTTTTGTTGACTTGAACGGCTCCAGTAAATTACCGGTCTGATGATTGATTGACGAATAAAGCGAATAAACCATCGGTTATACAATTTAACCGGGTTTATGACAACTTCAGAGACCTTATATCAGATTTCAAATCTTCTTCTTCTTCTCCGCGACGACGACGAGCTTCTTCGATTGATGACTGTAATAATCTTTCAAGTTTAATTGCATCGCATAAAGATAAAGCCCAATCCTTTATTCTTCTAAAACCCTAATTTAGCGTTTCGAGAAGCCGCAAAATTGAGTTTTGTTATTTCAAAAAATCGAAACCTAAAACCTCAATTCTCTGGGAATTTCAAATTCTCTTTTCAGTGTAATCGTCGTCTCTTCTCAATTCGACCTACCGAGTAAGTTTATCTTCTTCCATTTAAGTTAAATTTTGACTCTTTCCAGCATCCATGGTCTCACTGTGCTTCTCTTTCCTTCACCTCTTCATTGGGAGCTTTGAATAGCGTTTTAATCTATGTTTAATATAGTAATGTCATTGACACTGTGAATGATGCTGATGGTTGTTCTTGTATGTGCACATGAATTGTATTTCTGCGTATCACTTGCATTACTGACGTTAATCTAGTTTATCAATCAAATTCTAATTCAGTGATTTTATTGACTTGCAATTCTTTGCCAATGTATTGTTGACCATTTTCTTTCTTGATCCATTCATGTGCACGTTTAAGAACATCCTTGTAAGGTCATGCTTTGTGATTTACCTTTCTTCTGTTATGCCTTGTAAGTAAGTATAGTTTTTTTTGGTACTTTTGTTCACAGGCTGTAGTACGTTTGCTGCTATCAGAAAGAGATAATCAAGAAGCAGAAATAAAATGGAGAGTGATAGTGAGAACAGCGAGGGAGAGAGCAGGGAACATAAGACCACTACTTCAGTGGTACCAAGAGGTGGCCCCATTTATCTGCCAAACATGGTTGGAAATATTTCTACCACCCCTGAATTCAAGTCTTCATTTCTCAATGTACTACAGGATTTGGAAACTCATTTATCTCTGGACTCTACTTCTTCTTCTTCTCAGCAGTTTGATGTCTCGTATGTATTCTTGCATCAATTGGCTCTCTTTTTCATCAGTTAAAATCTGGTTTTTTCAATACATTAAGTTATTTAATTGGGATGATTTTTGTTTGATGCAGAATTGATTCTCTCAAGATTTATACGGATGAGGAACTCACAGAGATGGCTATGAAGGAAGCCTTTCCGGTACGTTGCCTAATCGTTTGTTGATTTACTTCTCTTCTTCTGCTGTCTTTCAAGTGTGAGAACTTGTGTCTTGATGAGTTTGGTTTCTTATTTCATTACAGGAAGATTACCTTTCCCAAGAGGAGCTCGAACCATCTTTAAACGTTTCTCATCAGTAAGTATCATTACCAGCCTTTCGTTATTTCTTGATATAATGTTTCCCCTTGTGTGAATCCTTAGTAAAAACGAATTGGCATGTAGCTTCTTTCTATTAGTGTGCTTCGATGGTTGTTAAGTTTTTTGTTTACAGTCTCAATTGGTTCTGGTTCAGCCGTGCAGCCGTGCTAGCTCCCAATATATTTCGAAAGTCTTGTAGACAATATATATGTTAATAGCTTAGTCATGATTAGAAATCTTCCAGAGACAAAGTATGGTTGACGTAGACAATTGTAGAACGATAACAAACAGTTACCTTCTCGGTATGCTGCAGTGAAAATCCATTAGCTGGGAGGGCAAAAAGGAAGAGGACAGTAAAGAATACCGAGGTAAAGAAGAGGACACTAAAGAATACTGAGGTAATGAAGATGACAGAAAAGAAGACTGAGGTGAGTTTATGTAACATGGTCTTGGCATGGCTGGGAATTACTATCTTTTCTTTTCCAGAGGCTATTTGTGTTTAGGATCTCTTGATACCAAATTTACATGGTCTTGCCATGATGGCTTTATTGCATTTTGTTATGATTGATATGGTCATTTTTTTGTTTTTAGGAAGCTTATCTTGTGAAAGTCGAGCAGCTTGCTAAACTCAAACAAAAGCAGGAGGAGGATAAAGCAGCTGTGACACTGCACTGCTTCAGGTCTGTAATTACTATTGCATAGTCTGGTTTGCTGTGTACCTTGTCTGTTTTATGCTGATGTTTCTTCGATTTGAACTTGTTTTCAGCAAGACCAGTGAGACTGGTAAAGATGTAGTTGCACCTCCAGAAGGTTTTGAGCAGATGCAATCTCTTAGGTTCATAGATAATAATTACACGGCAAGTGATTTCCCCTTGCAATGTCTTTTTAGTGTTGATTATGCTAGTCCAAGTTCTAAAGTGCTCATGCATCCTGCTAAGTATTATCTTCTTCCTATTTAAACAGAAGTTGAAGCCATCTGACATCCAGGGACAAGTGGATCCGCTATTTCCTGAAGTCATTTTGTGTGTTGAGATTTATAACAGTCGCAAGGTTAAGGTACTGTATTGTTCTGTAAATCTTTGATGCGGGATATAGAATATTGACTGAATTCTCGTACATACTAACAATACTTGTGTAAATTTTTGTTCAGACCCAAGAATTTTTGGTTCTAGGACGTCAAATGTTGACTGAGTTGAAGGACAATATTCACTGTGCTACAGACCAGGTGATGCAAAAGGCTGGAAAGTATGATCCCTCTGGATACTTCCTCATAGAAGTAAGAATTCATCTCGTTTCTGTATCTTTTGATGTTTAAGTAAGTTTAACTTCTGCGTCGCTGGTTTAATCAGATGCTTTTTGCTCGTCTAGGATGTCTTTCACAATGATTTAAGGAATCCCTCGGCTAAAGATTACAGCTATCCTATTTTAGATTGGCTTTGGAACTCGAAAGATGAAGCTCTTAAAAAATGGGAATGTGTTTTAACCGGCGAATTACAGAAAAAGCAGAAACTGGTTCTAGGTGAAGCGAAATCTGTGGATTTACCTCGTTACAGAACTGCAGACATGCAGAGTACACACTTCTGTGATATAAGATTCAGAGTCGGAGCTAGTTATGTCTATTGTCATCAGGTAAAATCTTCTCTCTTTCTCTTTTGGTTCTTTAATTTCTCATCTTGTGAAAACATTTGGCACAGACTCGAGATATTCACTGATTAAAAACCGTGGAACAGGGAGATTGCAAGCACACGATTGTGATTCGAGACATGAGGATGAGTCATCCAGAGGACGTTCAGAACAGAGCAGCTTACCCGATCATGTTCTGGCCGAAACGTAGGATTCAGAAATGCGGTGTTTGTAAGATAAAGAGAGCTTCAAAGGTTGCAGTGGATGACAAGTGGGCAAGCGAGAACAGTAGCTATTTCTGTGATGTTTGTTTTGAGCTTCTACACTCAGAGGAAGGCCCACTTAACTGTGACTTCCCAGTGTTTGATTATGTGCATGAGTAAAGATGATCTTCTTTGTTGCATAATATATAGATAGGAAGAATACGAAGAAATAGTTGGCATTGCAAGAAGAAGACATGATGAGTCTTGTCTTGGTAAATTTGTTGCATAATTGGATATATATAAAAGATTTTCTTGAAATGATGACATGACAACTATTTCTGAATTTAGCCATTGTCAAAAGCTCTCTTCGTTTTGAAGCGGTAGAAAATTAGAAATGTTTATGTTTAGCCAAATTCAAAAGTAGAGGAGATTCCTTGAATTTCTGTTTTCTCTCGCTGTCTTCTCAATATTCAAAACTCAAATTGGTGTCTTCTCCAATTTAGAAAACGTTAAAAACAAGAGAAAATAAAACTAAACTTTTTAGAACCAAAAAAAATAAAAATAAAACGCATTTGGGATTTCTCATTGTCATCCCAAGTTCTTGGAACAGCCAAATACTTTTTCATTATTAGTTTATAATCGTCTCATAAAGGCAAAAAGGTTTATTTCGGAAATAAGATGGGAGCATATAGAGCAGAAGACGATTATGATTACCTCTTCAAGGTGGTCTTAACCGGAGATTCCGGCGTCGGGAAATCTAATTTGTTATCTCGTTTCACCAGAAATGATTTCAGCCACGACTCACGTGCAACCATCGGTGTCGAATTCGCCACACGAAGCATCCAATGCGATGATAAGATCGTCAAGGCTCAAATATGGGATACCGCCGGCCAAGAAAGGTACTTACACTCTAAAATTACTCTCAAAAGTTATTTAACGTTTGCATGATGACCAAATAAAATTTTAAAAAATTAGGTACCGAGCCATCACGAGCGCTTATTACCGAGGAGCTGTTGGTGCATTGCTTGTTTATGACGTGACGCGCCACGTGACATTCGAGAATGTTGAGAGATGGCTAAAGGAGCTTAGGGACCACACGGACGCAAACATTGTGATCATGCTCGTTGGCAACAAAGCTGATCTTCGTCACCTTCGAGCCATCTCAACCGAAGAAGCTAAAGCTTTTGCAGAGAGGGAGAATACCTTTTTCATGGAGACTTCTGCACTTGAAGCTGTGAATGTTGATAATGCTTTCACTGAAGTTCTCACTCAGATTTACAGAGTTGTTAGCAAGAAGGCTCTTGAAGCTGGAGATGATCCAACCACTGCTTTGCCTAAAGGACAGATGATTAATGTTGGAGGCCGAGATGATATCTCAGCCGTTAAAAAACCTGGTTGCTGCTCTGCATAGACACACTTCTCACTTTTTTCTTGTACTTTTATTACTAAACACTAACATTTTTCAATATTTTCCTGCAAATTTGTATACATTCTTGGAATTATCAGACAAACAAAGTTCACACTCAAAAGTTTTTTTAGTTTCGGTTCCACTCTTTACAATCGCTTGCTTCGTGCTCTCTCTGCTTCTACCGATCGATGTACTTCTGAATGTTCATGAAGATGTTCCATTGTTGACGCGCTCCTTTTTCCCCATCTGCAAATAGAGGTTAAAACAGCCTAATCAGTTTATATCATATGAGCGTGAAATCTTAAAAATTGTACTTCAAAATGTTTCTTTCAACTGTGAGTTTTGTCTAGTAATGAAAAAGCTAAAGCCAACATGGAAGCAGAAGAAGAAGAATTGCAGATTTTGAGTGCAACACAAACTTAGGAATTATCCAAACATACTTGGTACTTGAGAAATGGACCTTCCATATTCTGATATTTCATGCTAATGTACTGAAACCAATTGCGAAAACAGAGGACTATGGAACTCATTTATAATATCACTTTGTATGGATTCTATATATGTGAGTAGCAAAATGAACCTAACCATGAACCGTCTTCGCTTTTTTTTCTGCATAAAGTTGGATAATATTCAGCTCAAAGAAAACTAGATTCTGATCTTAATCATCTATAAGTAAACAAAACAGAGTCCATACAGATTTCGATATCTTAGGATCAAGCAAAGAGTAGTTCAATAAGAACCAAGGATCTACATAAAGTTATAACAATCCTAAAATGTCAATGGCATACTAGAGCAAATTCAACAATTTTCTTAATATCAGTTACACTAGAACAAAGACGAACTTCGTTCCAATTCCCTAATCCTAAACTCTCATAATCAAGAACAAATATCAAACCATAACAATTGAGTTACTCAGTTTGAAAAAAACGAATCTCACCAGAGAAAAAACGCAGATACGGAATCATTTTTCTTCATCGCGAGGCTTAGAACTCGATTGAAGAGAAGGAAGAGGATTAGAGCCCTTGATGATCCAACCGAGTCCGAAGAAAAAACCTCCAGCTAGAATCGCAGTTCCCCAAGCGTGTGAGTACCATTTACTGTATTGCCGAATCGCGAATTTCCATTGCTCCCTTAACGTCGCCTGATCCGGATTCACCGACTCAGGCGGGTTATAATACCTTTTACCCGAACCCGATCCGATCTCCGGCGTCGGTTTTTTCGCCGACGAAGAAGTATTGTTGTTGTTATCAGGGATTTGGCTCTTCTCCGCCATTGTCGTCGTCTAGATTCTTTTCTTCAGATGTTGAAAATCATTTTCAGAAAATGTGTATTTAACTCTAAAGCCACTGACACGTGCAAGATAATGCCACGTGGCAGTTTCTCGTACTAAAACGATTCCGTTTCATTGTTTCGTCTACCTCTAACCCCACCTTAGGGTTTTAGTACTCTCTGTGATTTTTATCTGTTCGTCAATGGCTTCCATTTCTACTGCTTCTTCTTCTTCTTCACTTCTCTTCCCTTCTCGAAATTTCAAATCGATTCCATTACTTCCACAACAGAGAAGCTCTGTGTCTTTCGTTCGCTGTTTTTCTAAGAATTCTTCAACAGAGGAGGACATTCTCCGTTTCGTGGCCGAATCTGATGGGAAGGCACTTCCATGTGTGCGGACGTACGAGAATAATTCAGCTCGGCTCAGTCTCGTTGGTACTGTTGCTTTTGATCAGGCTTTAACCGCTGCTGCTGCTGACGGTGGTGAAGCCGCCGATGACCATCTTCGTGAGAATGTTCCTGTTATGGTGGTCGAGACTGTTTTCCCCGGAGGATCTGATCCTAAGGCTACTGTGTCAACCAGATTGGTCAGTTTATGTAATCCGTGTTCTAATTTTGATTCTACATTTCAGCAATTGAGTTTTGACATTTGAAGGTAACATTTTTTTGAACAGTTCTTGCCTACTAAGAAAGTTAAAGAGCGAGCTAAAAGATTGCGGCGGTCTCTCTCTGAGGATCTTTCTAGTGGAGACTTGTCAAAGAACATACTTGCGATGACTTTTAGGCAAGTTGTTTTGCGGCAGCTGTGGAACTTCCAGCTAGTGTTATTTGCACCTGGAGCTGAAAGAGAAATGGGAGATTTCGAAAACCCTCGAGAGGTTAACTTCGCTTTGATGTGAATGTTTCTAGTGATACTGGCCTTGCAAGTGGGAATTGATACTGATAGGTTCAGTTTTCTTATTCATTTGGTATCAGCAGGTTTCTACATCCTTCACTCTTAGCTCATCAGATGAACGGGTTATATCTGTTATTGCAGAAGTTATATGCATCTCCGCTCTTCAAAGCACCGAGAAGCATTTCCTCGATGATTATCTGGGAAAAGCTAAGTTTCCGTTTATGAAGTGGTTATCTAAACGCAGGAGGATTGCTTCAAGAGACTGCTCGGTTGTCCTGCATAAGTTATTTGATGATGAGCAGAATACCAAACTTTTGCTTGAGTATTACCAGTCAAGGAAGGAAAATTTCAAACTTGCAGACACAAAGCAAAGAAGCCGGTGGTGGGACTTATCTGCCAATTCCAAGTTGGAAAAAATTGGTGGCCCTGGATTTAGTAGTTGGGCAAGTGAATATTTACCCGCATATCGACTGGAAATGGATAGTACAATACTTGCAGACTTAAAGCTTGAGGGCTGGAGAAAGTCCAGTGAGAATAAGTGGGAAGTTCTTCTAACTCACTCCCAAATGGTATGACGTTTTCTCTTTATTTATGTAACCTACCCGTCTATGCTTTTGCTGTGTGTAAGACTAGAAATTGCAATGTTGCTCTCGCTCTATATATTTGTCTGGCTAGCAGTCTAGGTTGTTGCTGCTATATGATAACATGGAGCTATGTTATATTGTTCTGTTTAGTATAGATAAAGACGTCGAATGTTGTTCAAAGTTTATGGATAGACCGTCTTTAGACAATGTTGAATCCGTCATAAGAGTTGTCATTCCCATTTACCTATACACTTAACGAGATGCTGATATGTTGTGTGGGAATGAACCTAGCAAGATGAAAGAATATTATCAATCATGGGAATAAAATTTCCTGTACTGCTGCATTTTGTGTGCTCTGTGGTGACTAAGGTGTCTGTTTTTGTGCATGTTATTTCTTGAGGCCTCTACATTCCTGAGACTTGTATAAAACTCTTAGGTTGGATTAGCTGAAGCATTGGATATTTACTTTGAAGACACATATTCACTTCCCAGGAAACAGCTACCATGTGATGTTCCTGGAAATTATGCAAACTTACCCAATGAAAAGGTAATGACTACTGGACTGCTAAAATTTAGCCAATCTTTCTGATATTATACTTTGGTGTCTGTTATTGTGTATGTAATCAGAACCAATTGCCAGTCCTTGCTATATTACTGTCTGTATATAATCCGTATTCTCCATGATAATCACTTGCTCTGTCTAATTGTGTGCTTCATTACAGCTGCCTGATGAAATATGTTAAATATATTTGTAGTCTGCAGAATATATTAATGTTTACTATTAGAGTTTTTACCATTATTTTGGAGACATGTTATGAGTTAATAAGATTGGCTTCTTTGGTAGCTTTTTACCTGTCAAACTTATGTTCACTTCTTTGGTTTGCTCATTCTCTATTGACAGAAAGGATTGTCTTTGTTGAAATTCATATCTGTCACCATGGCCAGTGGAATTTTTCTTCTTGCTGTGAGTGCTGCAGCCCAATTCTGTCTTCCTCAGAAAAGCGAGAGGAAGTATCCCGGAAAACGCCAAGAGATTTTATGGTCAGAGAGTGAATTGTTATCTCATCAATCTTCAGATTCCTCTGAGGTATGGATTACCAAAACACGTTGTATTCATATAGATGTGTACGACAACAATTGCACGTAGACATTAATAGCTTTTCAGGACAGCTCTAGTTCATTTGATGATCACATAAGATTAAGTACTGGTGCAGCCTTTTTTTGTAAATCCCTTGCCATGAATAAGTTAACCCATCCAAAAAGTAAAGACAATCCAAGACCTATATATATTTCATGTCTAATGTTATTTGGTTAATAATTTTTGCATGAGTATGGACTCTCTATACTGAGAATGAGAGAATGAGATCAACCTTTTATTATTTTTTGTGGTGCTTTTTCCTGTTTTTCTCGGAAACTAAATTCTGAAACCTCAAATGAGCAGTTGGATTCATTCTGCGGATTACTCGTCAACAAGCTCAAGGATGCCTACAGCTGGGTAGGGGAGATCACACTAGAAAGCAGCATAGGTGCCTGGATAGGGGAAGTACCTGACTACTTGAAAGAAACCAGCAGAGCTAAGTCTGTTGAAGATCACATTGTTACAAGCTCGTCTCTTCTGGAAATACTCAATGAAGACGCAAAGGCATCTGCGCAAGATATCGCTACTTACCAGGTAATTCCAGTGAATTATGATGAATTGAATTCTTTTAAGTGGACTACTACTTCATCTTCGTCTGGTTCTTTAATGGAAGCAGGTAGTTTTATCATCCGAAGGTAAAATCATAGGGTTCCAACCGACAAGCCGGGTGGCTGTGAATCACTGGGCTGCTAATCCTTTAGCTAGAGAACTTTATGGAGGAAAAAAACTCAAGCCTGGTAACACACCATGGTTCTTCTTTCAATTCCTTAAATTCAATGCTATTCGTATCCTTTTAAGTTTATCTGATTATGTGTTGTGTCATTCTTTGCTTTGCAGGGCTGATTGAGCCTGGTCTTAAGAGTCACCCTCCCAAAAAAGTAGTTGTGTTGGAATTATTAATGTCTGTGAATTCAGATCGTCCTTTTGCATTGGTCAGACCATTATTGCCACAATAAGCATAGCGAAGTTCCTGTCTCTCTTTAGATGAATTTTAGTACAATATATGTAGAATATGATTTGATTGATTGCTTGTAACACTTGGCGTCTATGATATGCAAATATCTTAAGAAGAGTGAGAACGTGATTACATGATTCTTGAAACGATGCTTAAGATTTTGAAGCTCTGCAGAGAATTTTTATTAACAAAACCCCAAATCTGAAACATAGACTAAGTAAGAGCAATGATCTCATTGAACAAGGTCCTGATTCTATAAGAACAACACTGATACTCAAAACCGTATTTCCCCATCGGTTACATAATTTGTCATCTGCATTATATCGCAGAAGAGAGTCGAAAATGCATCAAAATATATAAACCGGAATGTCAGTAAATATGTCTTCACCTCCATAGACTGAATCTTAAAAAGCAGTCTCCTTCGTCACATTTACTATTCCTAACTCCAGGACAGTCTTCAGCATCCACTTCTTGTTATATATACATAATCTCCATAGATAGACAGAGAACTATTATATAAGAGAAAAAAAAGATACGAGTCATGAAAATCCATTACTTTGCCCTACGATATGTAGAAGCTTCTTCTGCTGCTGCCTAATTAAATGGTAAGCAAACAGCTTTTTAAACCTGAGTTTTTCCACATTCGTCTCAGGGGATATAATAGTCGCTTAGATTTCCGACCAGATAGTTAAACTCTTCACCTACTCCATAGTCATTTGCCTGCTCTACTGTGTTCTGAACATTCCCGGTGGCGACTTTTGTGCTCACTTTTGGTCTTCCTTTGATGCAGCGTTTGTTGTTGTTGGTGGTGTTAGTGGTATTGTTTTCTGGAGGGAACTCAGCTGTGAGTCTTCCCATCTGCTTCTGCAGATCAGCCACTGAGTCGTTTGAGACTTTGCCTTTTGAAGTCTTCTTCCCGTCAACAAGCTTGAGCTCGAGCCTGTACAAGGCACAAGCATCACACTTGTTGATCTCATATTCGTAAAGATGCCATTCGAAATGGTGCAGAGGCTGTGGATCCATGTAGTAAGATCTCTTCAGCCCTCCAAACTCGACCATGATCTGTTTACGTGACTCGTGCCAACCACGACCATTGTAGTCTGGTAAAGATCTTTGCTTTCTGTTCCCGCTCTCAAAGGCCCTCCTTGGCTTGTCAAAGAATAGCCACTCCCTTAGTGTCTCACTCTCCAGAACCGTGAGATCAAAGAGCTCTACAGTCATCAAGATTTGAGTATGATCAGCTCAAGAATGGTGATCAATTAACATACTTGTGAATGAATTCCAAGAGAGTAAAGCCTACCTGGAGCATTCCATGGAGATTTAGCAGTTGCAGCTCCTTCACATTCGGGAATACCAACATCTTTCCCTCCAGCCTTTGCACTAAGAGCAGCAAAAAGCAGACCGTCTTTTAGGCCGATACCTCCAGGACGCACCACCGGATTCATACCTGGTGGCCCTTCATTGAAAGCCAGTGCAGCGTGGAAGCTGCTGCAGTAATCCTGGAACCAATCAAATCCCTGAGCTGGCCTAGGGCAATCCCAAAGAGCACATTTTGGACCCAAGAATGCAGAGGGTGGAGGACAAATAGTCGGGATAAAATTAGAGATATGTATAGGACCCTCTACTACACCATAACTGGGACAATTGTTGAAACCACCATTGAAGTTTGGTTCAAACTCTTGTTGCAGATCATACTGCTGATGATACTCCAAAGGAGCCGTTCCATCGAAATTGTTACCAGCTGCTAAGGACAAATCTTTGCAATTATCAACCAATGGTAATCCATGTTCTGACTTCCCCTGAACCAAATTGTATCCCTGAAAACTTTCACCACGATCTCAGTATTTAAACAAAATAATGGACTCCAAACACAACTAAAGCACCATTAAAAACTGGTTCTAAAGAGCAACTCACCCTTTGGAAGACAGCAGCTTTGCCAGCTTCGAGATTCTGATCAGCAGGCTCGGGCTTGGGGGCAGCTAATTTGCTGGTAGCATCATCTTCCTCATCACAGAGCTGCAGCAGCCGACAAATATCTGATGAGAAAGACCCCAGAGTACCACCCTGCTTAAGCAAAACAAAATGACACAGCTAACAATGACTGAAACAACAAAGAAAACTAAATCACCCATGCAAGTCAGAAGAAACAACAAGATTGCAAATTTGAAACAAACGAAAGCATACTTGTTGCAAGGATGAAGCTGGAGAAGGCTCATTGAGCTCAGATTTCCACTCACGAAGCATCTGATTCACTTGCTCCTCAAGAAGAGTAACATCAGTAGGCCTACTCTCTTTCCTCGCAAACTGAAGATCCAAAAGCATGCCTTGCAAATCATCAACACGGTTCTTAGCCTTATCCTTGAAGAGCTTGTGAGAAGCAGATCTGCAATTAGTCTTTGATCGCTTCCCCGTCATAAGAAATCTCACCTCCCCACCACAAAAACACAAGATTCTCTGTACAAAACCAAAAACACATTCAAAATACACACTTCACATCAGTTCTGCTCCTATAACAAACATGATCACTCATGAATCATTGGTACATGCTTAGATTACATAAACAAAACCAAAACATTTACAGTAAATCAAAACCCAAAATCGATGAAGCAACAAAAGCCCTAGATGATCTCGAACGAAGTAGCTAAACGAAGATTAAAAGGATCATAAGTTTTAGGGATCGTCATTTTTTTACCTAATTGTCGAACTAAACAAGCAGCAAAAAACAGGTTACGAACACGAAATTGAATCATGCACAGAGTTAAAAAGAACAACAGATCGAAGTAACAAGAACAAATCGATTCTGAAGCAAAAAGCGACGCGAGATTTTGGAGTTTGAAGGAACCCAGAAAATCAAACTTACACTGTAGCTGCAGCAAAAGCAGCAAATAACAAAGGCAAAGAGAAAAATCTCCGGAAAATAAAAAGAAGAGTAATGAAGAAATGGAGAGAGTAAAAATTATGAATAAATAAAAAGAGAGAGATTATGAAGAAAAAAAAACACAAAGGAAATAAAGAAACGTTGCTGGATTCTCTTCTTCTCTTCACCCTCCACTTTTCTTTTTCCTTTTTTATGAGCTAAATTCAATGTACTAATTTATGAGAAAATATAAAAATTTAAAAATTATCAAATTGTGGGGAAATGTTTAAGGAATTTAATGATTATTTTGGAAAAAAATGCCATTTGGACTGTTTATTATGGATTCTTTTCTTTTTATTGTTCATTTTTTCTCTTTATAGCATTTATTTATATTAAGAAATATTAAATGAGCATTTAAAATTTACTATTTGTTGTGTAAATAATCTTTTTTTTTTGTTTTGTTTTCTAAACTAACCAGAGTTCAATTATGTTTTTTTTTTTTTTTTTTTT
>Ga0041059_1000619_pt1 | contig 27496 bp, 25 predicted proteins | sample AraColnosormetaG_FD_56232 | JGI IMG/M metagenome (GOLD analysis project Ga0041059, IMG submission 56232) | Arabidopsis roots microbial communities from North Carolina, USA - Col MF nosort | ecosystem: Host-associated > Plants > Roots > Unclassified | place: USA: North Carolina | collected... | reverse complement strand
CATATGGGATATCACATATTTGACTATACTTTTTTTTTTTTTTTCCGACAAACGTTATTCATTACTTAAACAGAGTCATTACAAAGTTGTTACTCAAGTCAAAAAGGTAAAGTACCAGTATCAGAATAAAAGCATGTAGAAATACAACCAAACTTGGCCAAGTCATGTGCTAACTTATTTCCCCGTCTACGAACAAAGCTAAAATGAATATTTGAAAATTTTGAAGCCCAAAAATGTATATCCTCTTAAAGGTTGGCAATAGAACTGTGAGATGTTGATCCGTTGGCTAGATTTATCAGTGTTTGACTATATATAATGGAATAATTAGGTGAAAATTTCGAAATGCATCTTAGCAGAGATGGTGATGACTTAATAAATTATATCTTATTAATTTTGGGTAAAAAAGAAGAAAATATATATTTGTGGTCAACATCTGTTTGTATAGGAGAATTATGTTCTTTATTCTAACTTTGACCAGAAAATTTACCTTTTACAAGAAAGAACTTACCCCTTTATATTACAAGATCATGCCTACTTGATATGATCCTATTACAACATAATGAAGAATCATAGGGATTTGTCGTGATACACATATCCCAGTAGCCTTCACACTATATAATCAGTCTAAACAAAGAAGAAGAAGAAGAAGAAGAAGAAGAAGAAGAAGAAGAAGAAGAAGAAGAAGAAATGAACAAAATCTCAAATCATTAATTAATGAACAAAATCTCAAATCAAACCGAAATTACTTTGATTAATGATTTTAGAAATGTTATTATGAATTGTTCAGATTTAGAGTTTGTATGTTTTAACTAATGTAATCCTCTAAAATCTCATTAAATACAAAAAAAATTATTCGTAATTACTAATTCCTTATCCACAACAAATTCCTTGACAAATTAGAAGAGAGTCTAAATTGTAAAAAAACAATACACCCAGTTATCAAAACCAACGATAATTTGATCTCTCAATACCATACAAATTGTATTATAAGAGAAAACAAATTTAGCATTGGTTGATTTTACAATATAATCTAAACGGAAAGAGTTTTTTATACATATAATTGTAAGAAAGATTTTAACCGTATAATAAAATAGTAAAAAGAATAATTGAAAATTAACTACAGCTTAACAGAGATATAAAAAACAGTACACATTGATTCAAGGGGCAATATACAACTCATTAAATCGTGAAAACTTGTTTAATGACATTGTTTATTAGCTATTTATTTTAATATAAAAAATTGGTCAACGTGTTGATATAGAAAAATGTATGGTTTTTTCTAACTTTGACCAGAAAATTTCACTTTTTTACGGGAAATAACTTATACCCCTTTCCTTTTATATGACAAGATCATGTCTACTTTGCAAAACTAATTGATCCTATAGTAACTACAACATCATGATGACGATTTCCTAATCACCCCAATTAATCATAGGGATTTGTCGTGATACACATACTCCAATACACACTATATATATATATATAATCAATCTACACAAAGAAGAAACAAAAAAAAGAAAGAAGTAAGAGATTATTATGAAAATGGCAATCACCATGAAAACTTTAATTGCATATGTTTTCACTGTCCTCCTCATCATCTCTTCTGTTCATTGTCGTATGACAACAACAACTAGTCCAGGTATTGGTTTATCCTTGTACCCACATTTTATAATTATCGTTTTGTTTTAATAATCATTTTTATCAATAAATAGGTTTTGGAATAAAGCAGCAGGATAGACAATGCTTCGAGCATGCACCATATTTATGTCGTGGCGGAGAAGGCGACTGCCGTATGTATTGTAGAGATCTTGATTTTTCTTTTGGCACATGTTTTTCTGGTGTATGCTGTTGTCAAATTTAAATACAAGTATAAGCAAAAAAATAAACCAATTTACTATTTGGTATCTGCTTGGAAATTAACGTATCAATATTTATCAAATGTTTTGATTGTCCTATACATCTGTTATTATTATTTTTACGTCGAAATTGAGATATATTGATTAAAAATGATTAAAGTCATAGTACAATTGTTCAATTATCCCAGAGGATAGACACAATCAGAATTGATGGAAAGAAAAAGACACATACAGAGTTGAAATTACATTATAGACACCCAAATTTACGTTTTGCCCACCCAGATATGAATGTCTTGGCATAAGCTTGCTATAGACGTATCATAATTACCTTCATTGTCTGATACATAATACTTTGAACGAGATAAATAAATATAATATCGAAATTACTTTGATTAATATAAACAATAGCTTTTGCAATTCGAAAGAAATCTCAAATCAAGTCGACAAACAATTTAATGATTTTAAAATAGTTGATTGTAGAAAAATTGTTATGATTTGTTGTAAAGTCTCCCTAAACCAGTAAATCCTACTTAATAAAACCAAAAGATTTGTTTTTTTCATCTAAAATCTTTTAAAATCATTAAAGATTTAATGCTTAAAATTTGAAATATTTCTATCCAACAACAGTGTATTTTAAATCAGTTTTCCAAACAACTAGTTTCATAACATCGGATTTAGAAGATATTCTAAAATCCCTAGTTGAATGACATATGATTATGTTCTTTTTCAAGAATTTGAATACACCTTCTAAGTACTGTATACGGGGAAAACAAATCACATATTTAACTACTATATCGCCAATGTTTATAATCAGGTACAAAATTCTTGAATACACCCTTCTAAATATATCAGGAAAACAAATCATATTCTACTATACATAAAAGAATATATACCATATTATTTGCCAGAAAAAAAAACCATATCACCAATGTATACACGTAACTATAGGTTAAAAAAAATTAAGCAAATAGATACTCCCTCGATCTTCGTTGGTGTATACAGTATACATACCCCAATATAAATAGTTTGTGTCACACTATAAGTATGATCAGTCTAAACAAAGAAGAAACATTTAAAATAAAAACAGGTTAAGAGATTATCATAAAAAAGGGCAATCAACATGACAAGTTTAATTGCATTTCTTTTCACTGTCCTTGTCATCGTATCTTCTGTTCATTGTCGTATGACAACTGCTAGTACTCCAGGTATAAATTGTTTTTTTCTTCTTCTTATATCCCCATTATGAACAAGGTTTTGTTTTGTTTTTAATTAATGTACATACTACATTGTGTTAATAATTTTTATCAACCACTAGGTTATGGGATAAAGCAGGAGGATCGTCTATGCATCCAAGGACAAGAAGGAACAAAGTTATGTAGTTCTGGAACAAGTCGCGACTGCCTTAACTTTTGTTTAATTCGTGGTTATGCTGGTGGCTCGTGTTATGCTTATACTCTTGATCAATGTTGTTGTCGTATTCCTCCTCCAAAACTAAAATAATGTATTGGTTACATCATATCCAGAACGAAATATATAAATCAATTTGGGCAATAGTTTCTGAAAAATTTGAACAAAATCTAAAATCAAATCGAAATACAACTTAAGGAATGTAAAATAAATAGGAAGTCAGTCCAATAACACAAATTATTATGTAACACATTATTGGGCCGCGGCCCAGCTCAATATCTACTTAACATTACTAAACAAGTAATTGTAATTGAGAGGTGTTTCGTCTTGGAGGAAGCGGCCATTGAAGCGCCACGAAGTCTCATTCTTCTTTCTCCAATAATAACAGAGAGCGATTCTTTTTACTATTCCAATTTCATTTTCAATGTTACCAACACGAGCTCAGATTTTCATACACCAATTTTTCTATATGCATCGTTATACACAGAAGCAGTCGCGGATCTCAATTTCAGGTGTTTGCGATTCCGATTTAGGTTTGATCGGTTGAAATTTTTTCCGATGGTGGATCATTACCAAGTTCTAGGCGTTACGAGAAACGCGACGAAGAAGGAGGTTAAAGATGCGTTTAGGAGATTGGCGATTAAGTATCATCCGGATAAGCACGCTCAGTCTCCGGAGCATGTTCGTCATAACGCCACCGTGCGGTTTAAGCTTGTATCGGAGGCGTACGAAGTTTTGAATGATGATCTGAAACGCGCGTCTTATAACGCTGGTAGCGATTCTGATTGCTTTCGCCGTACGAGCGGTTCGTATAGTAATCCGTATGGAAATCGTGGTGGCAGAGCGCAAGGTTCTGGTTACGGTTATGGTTATGGTTACTCTACGAGGAATCGTCAGGCCTCTAGCTTCAGCAGCGGGTTTGATTCGACGTTTCGTTATTTGACTACGCGAGCGTTTCTATTGAATCTCGCATTAGCTGGGTATGTGACAACTTCTTGCTTAGCCTATTGTTAGATAATAGATTGGTATCTGAGTATTTTTGCTGTAATTGGTGAATTGGCTTACTGTTGATTGCGGATTCATATTTCACAGCGTTCGTGATTAGTTTTTTGGCTGCTTCTTAGTTATGGTCTTGTTTATGGGGCTTTTATCTGCTCAGTGTTGTATCCTTACTAAAGTGGTTCTCTTATCTTTGATATTCCAGTGGTCTGTACTTTGCGTTTACTGCGATTGATACAAGCGGAGAAACACTATGGAAAATGCGTAACTCAGGGGTGAGTATCATATTTTCCATCAATGATCGTGTTAAGCTATTGGCTGTGTTGATAATCTTGCATTCTTGCCTTTTTTTATCCTGTGATATACATACATTGGTGTTTTTAACTGGGGTTTTTTTCCTGTTGATGGATGCATTTTAGTGTATGAGTTCTCAAATTTATCAAATTGAACTTCTTGTGAACTAAATGCGCTTGATGATTATATCTCTGCACCTCTTATTCGTGTCGCCATAGGTGTAGCTAGAATGAATTCCAAAAATTGTAGCAGCTAATGGTGTCCACATATATGCACACTAGATAGCTTTAGAAGTGTGACAAAGGAGAATATGTTCAAACTTCAAAACATTGACTAATGACTAGTGTATAAGATTGGTGTTGCAGGTCATTGACTACTGAGAATGATCAGTAACCTATATGCTCTTTGTAAAATATAGAACCGTCTATGAGAACATTTTTGACTCATGGTAGGGTTTGCAAGAAGTTATAGATGCAAAATGTGTATTTTGAAGCAATGATCTTTGTTTCCACATCAGTAGGATAGAGAAAAAGTATCTTGTTAGAAAACCTCACATGTGTAGGATTCTATAACCGTAGAGTAAAATGAGCATACTTATTGCTGAGGATATTAAATTATTAATGGTTGGTTTCCAATTTCCGTTAATAGGAAAAACAAAAGCATGTGCATCTCTGTTTGTTTACATGCTACATGGATATTCGCCTCTTCCTGATTGGGTTTCCTTCATCTGTATTTACACCACAGCTAATAACTGATACGACTTTTGCATATTATCAGAAATCATTCGAAGAAGCAATGGAATCAATCGAGAAATCAAAGTCACATAAAGATGAAGGGTGAAAGAGAAGAATCAAAGGTACTTCTAAAGACTTTGACTTTTTAAGCTGCTTCTGTGGGCCTGGTGGGTTTGTGTGGGTCATTGCTAGGGACTTTTATAGATTTCACTCTCTTAGACAGGAGATGTGAAAATGTAAGTAAATTTATCAAAAATGAACCATGAGAAGTTGAAAACCCTAATTTATCATGAAGTGTAATAGATAGGTTTTTATGTTCTTGTAACAAATATTCATCTCTCCAGATAATAATCGATTATGAGAGAAGTCCTAGTACACGCAATTGTATTTGAATGCATAATGGGCAAGCAGAGATGGGATGTTGTAATAAAACAAAAACTTATTTTGGCTTTGTATCAGTAATGGAGACATTATTGTATTAGTGGTCGTAACGTATTTGATTGTCTTAATAGAAAAGATGCTGACATGATATTTACCCTCCTCCCTTAAAAAATATATTATGATTATTATATAGTTCTTCTCTATTTTCAACGGTGAGAAGACTCCAACGCTAATGCGCATTATCAACTTTAGCTTCAGTTTCCTTTACCAACTAACCCCAACTTAGAATTTTGTATTATCTCATTCGATTAGCTGAATATTTTTAATAGATAGATTTGTGACTTATCCTCTAAATAGTTTTAAAGTCAAAAGAACTCAGATTTGATCCATTACATCGATAAACAAAAACTATGAACAAGATTATTCATGAAGGGATGCAAAGAAAACAAACCTAAAAAGTTAAAGATTACGTCTAAGACTGAAAGAAACAGATCACATAACCTTCCACGATTCAAGCGTTGGAAATGTTGGGTAATTATCAAACTCCACGGCAGAACCACCGGGGTCGGCCGTTGCACTTGGCTTCCCCGACGGTAATCCTACACTGCTGCTGTTACCGGAGAAAGCATTTCCCACTGCGAGATTCTCCTGGTGATGATTAGACAAAAATGCTGATGTGTCGAGCATTGGAACCGCCGTGGATCGATCCGAAGGACCACAAGGCAGTTTGTTAACGAACCTAAGCGGCTCCGGCTTGACAATCGGATCGAAAATACCAAAGGAAGAAGAGTCATCGATGTACTTGGCGCCAGTCACTTGCTGAACCATCTGACGAAAGTTGGACGGATCCGCCGTTATGAAAGTAGTCTGAGATTTCTTGGAAGCACGAGCGCGGCGCTTGGCGGCTTTACCGTCGGTAAGAAGGCAGTTACGTTTCCGTTTAGCTCCTCCGCCGATGATTTCTGGATCAGAAGCACCGGAGACGGTAGAGGAGAGTGTGTTAGTGGAAGAAGGGTGAGAAACAGCGGAGGAATCGAAGAAAGCAGAGGAAGGAGTGAGAGTATGAGGGGCTGTGACGGTGGTATGGAGAGCTCTTGCGAGCAAATCGTTGTCGTGAGAGAAGGTATCAGAAAGCAACCATGAATCAACGTTGAAACCTTGGCGATATAACCAAGAATCAACGCTTGCTAATCCCTCCGAAGTCACCATAACCGGTGAAGAAGATGGTCGCTGGGTTTCTGAAAGGAGAAGAAGAAGAAGTTAGAGAAAGAAAGAGAGAGGTGAGAAATGAAAAATGGGGCCGAGGAAGTTTATATAAGGACGGCGAGAAGCGATGGAAACCGCGTTGAGCGGAGATTGAAAGGGACACGTGTCACAGCTTACTCGTACGGAACTTTTATTCAGCTAACGAGTGAGAGATTATCATAAAACAAATTAGATTATTGAATTATGTCACAGATTTTTTTTTTTTTTGTTAAAGATGAATTATGTCAGACTTATACAAAATCGAATGGATAACATGTGGATAGTATGTATGTACTCTGTAACAAGCGAAAGAAATTTTTTTTTATTGCGTATATCCAATATTCAGACAATCTCCTTTGCAATATTGATTGATCCAATAAGAATATCTTCAACTTTTAGATACATCCTTTCTACGCGGTGAGACATGCAAATTAGCCCCAAAAAGAAAAAGAAAAATGAGGAAGGTCAATATCCAACGGCTGATGTTTACTTACTTAAACGCTTGTTGCTCTCAGTGGGACCAAAAGAGTTAGAGAAATAGAATCGGTCGTTTTCAGCTTCGGTCTTTCTTTTGTACCCTCCTATATCTTTCTGTATATCATACTCATAGTGGCTTTAACAAATATTTTAAACAATATATGAAGGTGATTTGCGTATTCTATTTTTTTTTTCATTTAGATAAGACGCTTACTCTAAGTTTTACATGGTGTTAAGTAAGTACAAGTTTGAGCTATAATTTTTAATACAAACCAAAATTAATAACTATGTTTAGGAGTTCAAAACTTCAAATTATATGCAATGAATTGGCTTATGTGAAGGGTCAAACAAAACAAATGTCAAAATTGATTATAACTTTATTTTAAAGACAACAAAAATGCGTTTATATGTATATTTTATCCTTTTATGACAATGATATTTTCATCCTTTTTATGGAGAAAAGTAAAAGAAAATTTTGAATATTGTTTATTTTTGTTTGCTTGTTTAAATAACACGAATATATATATATATATTCAAAATTCCAGGTAAGCCCAAAAGAACTAACTGTGTTAAATGAGTTTTTTTCAACGCGTTAATATGATTATACAGTTATAGAGTGAAGATGAACGCCATTCAAAGTAATCATAAAGACTGTTGAAATAGTTTTTTTTACAAGTTGTTTCACCACTCTCAACTGCATACAAGAAAAATGTTTTCAATAAAATGGATTTCTAGTTTAATCGACAAGTAAAACTAGATAAATGTAGTGCACACAATAGTTTTCTATATATTACAATGATTTAATTATTTTTCTTATGAAGATGATATTTTAACAGTTTACGTCTTTATAATGCCACGATAATAGCAAAATAAGTCTGCTATGGTCGAACGACGCTTAAGTAGCACATCAAAAACATAGTTTTTACAAGCCCATATATACTTTCTTCAAGTTGCAAAACATCCAACTGAATAAATGTACCAGCATACCAAAAAAATGATTCTTGAATTTCACCTGTCATATAACATTTTAAAAAGTTCACAACGCATACATGTACCACTCGCACTCAGCACACAAGATCTAAGATGTCAACTGTTGACTCACACGGTCACACCGTTTATTACGATTACTGATTTGTACGAGTCGTCGTCGTTTACAAAATGCAAAAAAACAATACCAATTCTTATATATATATAAAAGATTCAAAAATATAAAAGACAGGTGAAATAATTAATCAGATTGGTTTCCGCGACGTTTCTTTTGCATTTTAGTATTTTCGTGATATCAACTTTAGCACATTAACATTATACATTGACGAGACGACTCTCATGAGCTTCACTTGTTCATTCTTTAAAAAGACATATCTGGTACGTATATAAGAATTTGTTGGAAATTTCTATAATTTGTGGTCTTAAAGACTCAGATTAGTCAGAAAAAATAAATAAAGAAAATGTCTTTATTCTTATAGAAGAAGAACAAAGTCAAAAGCCGCCAACGGTGACGTGAGCATTTTTATACGATGTAATGATGATGGTATGATGACGAGACCGAACGGAAGCATGTGATGAAGGAAGAAGCGGTCGTGTGTGTGTGTCTTCTTCTTTCTTCTTTTCACCGAAAGCTTTTCTCTCATTACTTTATTTCCAATACATTACTGACTCTGACACTCCTCTCTTGTCTCCCATGTTTCTTCCTACTGCCTTGCTTCGGCTCTATAGCTTCTTCATTTGATCTCTTAATCCGAAAAGTAAAAATACATTGTTTTATCATTTAGTTTACATATAATTAAGTAAAGATCACAACTTGACGTTTGTTAACAATCCATTACTTCAAACTTTCCACAATAGTCTTGTAAATTTATCCCCACATGATGTCTGTTAACAATCCATTATTTCAAACTTTCCACAATAATCTTATAAACCAAGATAGAGCCAAACTTTAGCTTCCATTTTTATTTCTTCGGTTTATGATCTCTACTTGACCAGCCAGTTAATATATGGGCTTGGGCCTTATGGGCCTAATTGCTTATCGCAGAAATTATCTAGGGCTCGGATTCCGATTCTCTCTGTGACTCACATCGACATCGTACTGGTTTGTTGATTTTGATTGGTAATCGGAAGTAAATTACGACGTTGAAGCTCCCTCAGTCTAAAGGATTCGGAGGTTGACGCTGAACTAAATAATGGGAGAAGAGCTGCAATATCAGCAGAATGGTTCATCTGTGACATCTAATTATGGTTATGGAAGTTCGCTTGCTTACGATCAATCTCAAGACATTGAATCTGCCGCAAACACTGCTCTTCTCCGAGAACAAGTACACTTTTTTTTGTCTTCTTCTTCTTCAATATAAGCTTCTAAATTCCATTCCCGGACTTTGCCAATGGTTACCATGTTGATTTGGTTTTGTGTGTTTTCAGGAAATAGAAACGCAGAAGATTATACAAGGTCAAAGGTTCTGTCTTTCTCTTGGTTTGTTCTTTATATCCATCTGTTATATATGCTTAATGCTTGTATTGATCATCTTGCTGTTTCTCATTCTTGGGCAATGAGAAATTTCGTGTGTTTAGGTGCTTTGTCTAACAATTTGTGTTTAATTGGAAACGTTCTCCTATTTTCAGAGAAGCTGGGACTTCAGTAGCCGGAGACTCTAAGCATAACACTGATATTCTTCGAGATCGTGCTGACCCCAATGCTCTAAAGGTTCTGATTCACTATTTTTTTTGTTTATCATCAAGCGGCTATTGGCTTAATAAGTCCTATAATCACATGAAGTTTTGATACATATTATCTTTATGCAGGAACATTTGCTAAAGTTCACTGCAAATCATAGAGCAGAAGCAGCGGCAAAGCGTGGTGGGAGTGTGAGTACATGCGGAGAAGGTTAGTCATAATAGCTTACGAGCTCAGTCATTTAGGAAAATTCAGGAAACTGATCCAATTATCGACTTTATTCCGTTCTAGGTAATGTGGATGTTGGAAACGGTTATGGTATACCGGGTGGAGTTGCATACGCGGGTCACTCCGAGCTCAGTGGGAAGCCTGAACCTACCAATGCTTCAAACAATTTGCCTGAATATCTCAAACAAAAATTAAAGGCCAGGGGAATTCTCAGAGATGGTGCAGGGGCTGTTACATCCAACCCAGAAGATGTAATTATTCATCCCTCAGACTGTAATCCAGGGTGACATATGTCTGCAATGACTTGTCCATATTTCAGCCCCTTTGTTTCAGTTTATCTTATTAATATTTGTTAACCTTTTGACGTTTTTGTTTGCTTGTGTTTCTTCTCTTTTCCAGACATCAGCGGTTAGTTGGAATAGACAGGCAACTTTACCTTTTCAGGCTAATGCAAGCACCTTACCATTAGGATGGGTATGAATGAGATACACTTAAAAGTCTTTTCTTCTTCATTTTTGTCTTTGCTTTACTATCTGGTGCAGCAATATTTTCTGCTGTGAAAGTGCGGTAATCGTTTGAGATTCTCCAAATGCATGTGATAATGTGGTCATACACAAATAGTCTTTAGATCTCAATCCTTAAGGATGACCACTTATGGTTCTGATGATGTGTTTATAGTTGTTATACCACTTAAATTTGTTCTGTTTCATTCAGGTAGATGCAAAAGATCCTGCCAGTGGTGCTACCTATTACTATAACCAGCACACTGGAACATGCCAGTGGGAAAGGCCTGTTGAGCTTTCTTATGCCACTTCAAGTGCACCACCTGTACTTTCTAAAGAAGAGTGGATTGAAACATTTGATGAAGCATCTGGTATGATTTTCACACATTTAGTCATCATAATGACTAGCTCGTTGCTACAATATTCATATCAAAGATTATAAAAGTATGATATCTTTCTCCTTTTCTTATTGTGGTATTATGCTGTTAGCAAAATGAATTTAATAGCTTATGATCTTTTTCATCTTGGAAAGAAACTTACATCATCACATGTTAGAAATAAGAATGAGGAAATCCTTGTGTTTTCTGCTGGAAGTTTTTGCCTCTTATTGACCAGCTTCTTCTGATTTCTGTTGTACTGTACACGCAATGCTTGCTTAATCTTTGGATCTGTTGGTTGCATCTTTGAACTCTGAACCTTTTGATTCCTATGCACAGGCCATAAGTATTTCTACAATACAAGGACACATGTGTCTCAGTGGGAACCTCCAGCTTCTTTACAGAAGCCCGCTGCCACAAACTCTAACAACGCTGTTACCCAAAGTACGGCTAATGGGAAGGGGGAGCATCCTCCATCTCAGCTGCCAAGATGCAGCGGATGTGGGGGCTGGGGAGTGGGCCTTGTCCAGAGATGGGGTTATTGTGTTCATTGTACCAGGTAGGAACCCTTCCATTTCTTGTTATGCTTTTTGAGTTAGATTGCTGCATAGAGACTGCTTCGGTTGAAGACTGTTAATAATGTATATACCTCTAGTCCTCTACCATGACTCCCTTTTTATTACTGGCTCAGATTTGTGTTATAGGAAGCATTTATTAGTGTGCATCAAGACCTTAAATACACTTTGTTTACTTGCATATTTTGAGGCTTAAGCCCCTCTGCCTTTGGTTAACGGGACTCATATTATATGGGATTCAGGGTTTTCAATCTCCCAGAAAAGCAATTCTTGCCAGCACATTTAAACCATTTCACAAATGCAGGCGATTCTGGCCAAAAGGATCCGAATCAGAGGTACGCATCTCTCAAAATCTTAGATTTAGAAAAAATATTCTTCTATGCCCGTCATCTTTCTAAAATACATAGTGTTCCATAAGAGAGCTATTGGTGGACTCTGGTCATCTTCTTAACATCTGTTACCAGATATTTAGACAACCCATTTGGATACAAATGTTGCCCCTCTTTTCGGAGGGACATAATTTCTGTTAAAAAGCATTCCATTTATCAGCAGTAAAATGAAGATGGAACACATTACATGTAGTAGTGAACCAGGAGGTTCCCATTGACTATGTTTACATTGTACTTACTCTTGTGGTATATTCTTTACACATGATGGAAAAATGAAAATGGTTGAAACAGGTCCAGTTCAAAACCTCCCATGAAAAAAGTAATAGGCAAAAAGCGTGCTCATGCCGAAGATGATGAGTTGGATCCAATGGACCCGAGCTCTTACTCAGATGCTCCACGGGGAGGCTGGTAATGTCCATAACACCCATTTTAACCACTTCATGAAACGGCATGACCTATAATACTGTTCTCTATCTCTCTCTGCTATGTCATCTGAATTGAGGAGAACCAAGTTCTTTTTTGGTTAACAACCAAGCTAATTATGCTCATAGGAATCATAATATCAGGTTGATCTGATTGCTTCTCATCTTGTAGGGTTGTTGGACTGAAAGGAGTACAACCGCGAGCCGCTGATACAACTGCTTCGGTAATGGCATTTACCTTTTCAGACTGGGATCTTCTTTAAATTCCAAATAACCGACCTCACTAAACCAGATGAAAAAATTGAGGTTCTAACTAAACGAGATCAAATCGTGTTTCAGGGTCCTCTGTTTCAACAACGACCATATCCATCACCTGGAGCTGTTCTGAGGAGAAACGCAGAGGTGGCATCATCACAGAAGAAGAAACCAAACTCTCAGTTCACAGAAATTACAAAGAGAGGCGATGGAAGTGATGGTCTTGGAGACGCAGATTGAGTGAGAGCTTCCCTCATCTTATAAGTTGGTTACCGTGTCTTCTTGTGCTTTGTCTGTTGCTTTCTCCATATATGAGATCAAGGAGAGTAGTTTGTTTACTTTTTAGTGAATACAAACAAACCATACTTCTTCATGTGAATTTTTTTTAACACCAGATTCAAAGTATGTATACATATAATTACTCAGTAGCAAGCAACGGTCTTCAACAATCTCCAAAACCAGGCTTTTGATGCTTTTGCGATCCATATTCAAAACATATTTGTCACGTAGCAACAATTTAGTTAGGCCTAGAAGAATCATAAGGTACAAGTACAACGTTGTGACTTGTGAGCAAAGAATCCACTCGATCATGTGGATCCTGTTTAACCAAGTAATAATATACCTTTAAAAAATAGATGAAAAAGTGAATGGTGAAAACGAGAAGTGTGCGTCTTTTATTCCGGCTTAAAACATAGCTCAAAATTCGGACAACACATTTATTGCTCCAGACTCTGTTACAAGAAACGCACAATTTGTCTGAGCAACGAGATTTCGTATAAATTGAGCCAAAACATCTCTCTGTGCTCGTTGATTTTTAAGCTCCATTTCTCTGCTCAAATGGCGATGGCGGCTCTAACATCTTCTTCTTCTGCTATTACTCTCCTCAACAAACCTTTCTTACCTAACCGCTCTTCCTTCTTCTCCTCTGATTCACAATCTCCTCTTCTCCGATTCTCTGCTTCTACCTCTGTTCGTTCTCGTTTTCCATCCGCAGCCATAAGCGCCGTTGCTCCCAAATCGGTGCGTTCTGCTTTTTTGTTAATTCACTTGATTTGATTTACAAGCTTTGTATATGTATGTAAACCTTGTACAATGGTATTTTCAGGACATAAATAAAAATGAAACTCCAAAGATCGAAATAGAGGAAACTCAAGTGTTCGCGTGTCCTGTTTGCTACGAACCACTTATGAGGAAAGGACCTTCAGGTATCAACCTGTAAGTTCTTTACTTACTTCCTCAGATTGTAAAATGATTTCAAAGTTTTGCCCTTTTTCTTATTTCTCTAAAGCATTTTTGTGAATCTGCTGCAGACAAGCAATCTACAGGTCTGGATTCAAGTGTGGACAATGTAACAAGACATATTCTAGCAAAGATGAATACTTGGATCTTACTGTCACTGCTGATTTGGATGATTATAATGAAGTCAAACCCATTACTACCGAGCTCTTTCGGTACAATTTACATGATTTTATCAATACTAACCATCACTGCTCTCTTAGCTTAAGTGTCATGTGAGCTTCTTCTTTTTTTTTTGGTGTGTGTGTAGGAGTCCATTAGTATCATTTTTGTATGAAAGAGGTTGGCGTCAAGCCTTTAAGCGAAGCGGGTTTCCCGGTCCAGATGAAGAGGTACTTACATCTTTGGTCTTTCATTTGTCGATGTTGCTCTTTGCTAATGGTCTGATACTTTGAAATGCAGTTTAGAATGGCTGAGGAATACTTCAAAGAAGCAGAAGGTGGGCTTCTTGTGGATGTTAGTTGCGGAAGCGGTTTGTTTTCCCGCAAATTTGCGCAGTCTGGCAAATACTCTGGCGTGATTGCTTTAGACTACTCTGAAAACATGCTTCGTCAGTGCAAAGAATTCATTAAAAATGATAATACTTTCGACAACTCAACTAATATAGCTGTTGTGAGAGCAGACGTTTCTCGCCTCCCTTTCCCTTCGGGTTCTGTTGACGCGGTTCATGCTGGTGCAGCCTTGCACTGTTGGCCTTCTCCTACAAATGCTGTAAGTTCTTGAATATGTCAGAGCTTCATGAGTGTATGCAAATGGTCACTTGTTAAATTTGTCTTTGTGTTGTTGTTTTCAAGATTGCTGAGATCTGTCGTGTTCTAAGAAGCGGAGGTGTGTTTGTCGGGACAACGTTTCTCAGATACAGTCCTTCGACTCCTTGGATTATTCGTCCTTTCCAATCGGTAAAGAAAATTTATAATGATCAAAAGTGGCTATTTCTATGCATAGATTTTGATCTTTATACATTTTGCATTTTTGCAGAGAATTCTGCAGAGCTACAATTACTTGATGCAGGATGAGATCAAGGATGTGTGCACATCATGTGGTCTCACAGATTATGAAGATTATATTCAGGATTCTTTTATCATGTTTACTGCTCGCAAGCCCTAGAGAGCCCTCTCTTCATGTAACTAAATCTCTATACAGAATACAAAATTATAGTGATAAACAAGTTGATGTGAGTGATATTATTGTTGTTGTGAAATTTTTCTCTGTGAAGAAAACAAACAAGATTTGGGGCAAGTCATTCATATCTAAGGAGTTGAAACAACTTTATATTATTAAAACTCAAAATCCAAGAGTAGTTTCATCAGCACAAAAATTGAAAACTCAATCCGATTAAAGAAAGAACTAATTAGAATGAGATGAATCTTGCTGGTCAGATCAAATCAAAATTGTATCTCTTTGACGCCTTGTTGAAGTAGTCACAAGCCTTAGACAGCTTCTGCGGTTTCATGCTTCTTCTTGTCAGTATCTTTGTCTTTGCGACAGCGGAAGTGGAAAAACTGAAGCAGAATCTGAAAGAAAGAGATTATATATGAGTAAAGTTAGAGCTCAGTGAAAGGAATCAAAGATCATGGAACTTGAAGAGAGAGATCGTATACAAGAAAATCAAGCACAACACATCCTCCTGCATCAACAAGCCATGGTAGATTCGGTGCAAGTTTTAACCATTCGACACTGTTCACGAGTATGCTGCAACCAAAACATACAAAAAAGAGAGTTAAGAAGGTTCCACCAGAGGTTATTTAGAGAGTTGAGTATAACTATTGTTGATCTTCACCTTGCAACATAAGTCATATTGCCAACTAATGCAAAGAAGAACATCAATGGATTCAATCCCTGCAGTTACAAAAGAAGAACAGCAAATGGATTCATCAGATACAAAACTGTTACTTGACTGTATCTTTGCGTCGTGTCATTTAACTTGCTTACCTCAACATGCCCTCTCCTCATCTGCCAAAAAAAGAGATATCGAAAAGGAACTTTGCTTTAGCTAAAACTGCTATAAATGATAGATCGAAAGAATAAACTAGTTATAGACAATTAAAAAGCTTACATTGAGACATATTTGGGGAAGCCTTCCACCCATGTATATGGCTGCCATTGCCCAACCCAAAAACATTCCAATTCTGCTGCTTTCTCCACCGCTATGTTCTGCTACGTTGCTGCTAGTGACCTGAAATAGAACCAATAGTATTCACAACTTCCATTAACATGAAGTTGTTTTATAGATTAAGAAAAAGTAACCAGAAATTCCTTTGACAAAAAAGAGCGTGAGTGATTCACTGAAGACCGTAGACTCGACATGCATATATGATAATGTGCGACTTATGAGTACCTGCAAAAGCTTTCTTGCTGCTCGAACTACAAATACTCTATCTCCCTCACCCAAAGCCATAGTTCTTGATTCACTTAGCAAATTGGGAAGGTTGAATGTTCCAAGAAACAAGAACACCGAGACCTGTAAGAGAACAATCAAATTTTAGATCATAATGAAACTGCTTTATATTGTGAAATCCAAACAAGGCATTGTGGACAAGGCTAACCACGCAAAGCAATGATTTGGTGGAAGGATGCGTGACATCCTCAGGAAGCAAGGGCTCTTCAAGAGTTGGTTCACTGTAACCACGAGCCATTCTCTGAGCTAAGACAGATCCAGCTGGTGGTGTATGACTACTCGACAAAGATCTTGCCGACCTGACAAAACAAAAACGCGAAAACACACACACAACCTTTAAACAAATCTCTCGCTTGAAAAGAATTGATTTCATCATAATGCTAGTATAGCCTGAGTACAGAATCTAAATGGCACCATTACGTGTAAAATAGTTCTCTTCCGGTAAAACTAGTTCGTTGACTCCCAGGAATCATAGTGATAGGTGTGGTTTGACCACCACAAGTAGTAGTATCAGAGCTATTTCTCCATCTGCCCGGAATTTTAACATCGCTGATTATGTTTGATATACGTTCTGCTTCAACCTACACCAAACATTCACACTCAAGCTGTTTTAGCATACACGCAAAATGAACAGTCTTTAAGAATAAGGAAGAATACTATCCAATAGTATATACCATCTGATCTCTTCTGTTTTTCAACCGCGGGTAGATATGGCCGTAATATATAGATTGAACATAGAGAACTGATGTAGTCACTGTATACAACTGCAAACAATTTCCACATATCAAACAATGTAAACACACAGCTGCTTCTAGTCTTTTGTAATTTACCAGTGCCATGTAGAATTGTGTTGGAAGCTGCAAAAGGATTTAAGAAATTCAGAGTTAGCTAAGCTACTCAAGGTAAGATAACAAGATCGAGGAAACTAGGGTTCTGAAGATTCACTCACAGTAGCTGGTTCCATCAAGCAGCCAAGAAGATTGAAGATATCCCTACACGACAAACCAATTCAAAATTTTGCCATTTCTCATCAAAACCAAAAGTCAGTTCACCCTAGGAACAAGTAAAAAGTAAAAGCATTTGTCTTCTTCTTATGATCATCTTACCCAATCATCCACGTTGTTAAGAAGGTAATAGAGAGACCTTCAGTGGATTTCTCACTGTAATTAGTCATAATCTGAGGTATCTCAGCAACACCCCAACTGATAACACTGATGATACCAAGAGACAATGACAATCCATCTCTAAAACTGCTGTGGAGAAACATCTTCTTCACAGCCAAAAACCTGTTAAACCCAAAAATCAAACAAGTCCCTTAATGAGCAAAGGTAACGTCTTTTTGATTGTGCAAACTAGAAAAAAGTGTTAGAAGACGAAAAGGAAAAACATTTACACTAGAATGACCACATTTGAAAGAGTAGAAAACGAATCCTAGAGAATTAAAAAAGATTTCTAATTCCGACAATAATTCAATATACTAGATTCACAAACAAAAAGACCCCACAAAGTGAATATTCCCCCAAAACCCAAATCACACCCTCAGGATTCAGATTCTTCCATTAAAAGCAACAAAATCGAAAACGTTACACAAAATCTGGTTTCGACATTCACATATCAACACCATTGTTAAAATAATCTATTCGCAGCCTGAAATATCCGGTTTCATAAAAAGCAAGAGAAATCGATTCCCTAATACATTAAGAGAAACGAATTCGTATTCGACTATTCGTTTACACATCAATGGAAGAGAAAGTTGTCACCTTTTATTATAAAAAAAAAACAGAAAAAAGTTGTCACCTTTTCCAGAAGAAAGAAACGAAACCCGTGAATGAATGAGTCGACGGGTTTATACTTGGAAGAATTATCCGGGAGATTTTAAAGGAGAGGCCTTTAAGCGTTAAAGAGGTAGCTCTGGTGACTGCTATTCGTTTGTCTCTTTGCTGTTTTATGGCGATTTATATATCATCATCATGTGTTCCTTCTGGAAAACACAAATCACCATCTGAACGAAATAAAGAGTTAAAAGAGTTTTCTACTCCAATATTCCTTCAAACTACAAATAAATATTTTATATCTTTTTTTCCGTGGTCTTATTTTTATTAGAGTTTTATTTCTTTAGCATTATTGTCGCTAAAGAGTAGTGGATTTGGTATCATCGATTTTAGTCCTATTCTGTTTGTTTTGAAATTGTTTTTCTTTATGTCACGTCGCCGGAAATTTGTTGGCCATAATTTAGTAGGATATATTGGGTGCATGTCTACCAAAATAATGAGATAAATAATAATTGATGGAATAATTAGAAATTAATTATATTTTATATCTTTTATTGGAAACTTTTCTCATTATTCTTTTTTTATTTATTTTATATTTCATTGTAAATGGTAAAATTTGTGAGGAATCTATTATTTTACCATATAATAATGAGATAAATGGATAATAATTGATGGAATAATTAGAAATAATTAATATTAGTATATCTTTTTGGGCTAAGCTAATGCAAGACTGGTCAATTGGAGATGAACCCAAAAGTCATGGTACATTCTATATGGGCCTCAAAAGTCCATGTGACATAATAATTCAAGGCCCAATAGGCGTCTTCTTGTTATATATTTTTTTTTGTTTCTCAATAAGACAAGAATTGTCTTCACGCTTCCGCGAATCGTTAAGCTTCACAATTTCAAGCGAAGAGGATCAAAAAATCAATTTTTTTGGAGAAGAACCAGAAATCACAAAACCCTAGAGGGCTCTCTTCAAATCAACCATTAAAACCGCCAATTCCGTTATGACAAAGAAGAGAAAGCTCGAATCTGAATCCAACGAAACGTCAGAGCCGACGGAGAAGCAGCAGCAGCAATGTGAAAAAGAGGATCCGGAAATCAGAAATGTTGATAATCAAAGAGACGACGACGAACAAGTAGTAGAGCAAGACACACTAAAGGAGATGCACGAAGAGGAAGCTAAAGGTGAAGATAACATAGAAGCGGAGACGTCGTCCGGATCTGGGAATCAAGGAAATGAGGATGATGACGAAGAAGAACCTATTGAGGATCTATTGGAACCGTTTTCAAAGGATCAACTTTTGATTCTTCTCAAGGAAGCTGCAGAGAGACATCGCGATGTAGCTAATCGAATCCGGATTGTGGCGGATGAAGATCTTGTTCATCGTAAGATCTTCGTTCACGGGCTTGGATGGGATACTAAAGCTGATTCACTTATCGACGCTTTTAAACAGTACGGAGAGATTGAAGATTGCAAATGTGTGGTTGATAAGGTATCTGGGCAATCTAAAGGTTATGGCTTTATCCTCTTTAAGTCAAGGTCTGGTGCTCGTAACGCTCTTAAGCAGCCTCAGAAGAAGATTGGAACTCGTATGACTGCGTGCCAGCTGGCGTCTATAGGACCTGTTCAGGGGAACCCTGTTGTGGCTCCTGCTCAGCATTTCAATCCTGAGAATGTTCAGAGGAAGATTTATGTCAGTAACGTTAGTGCAGACATTGATCCGCAGAAGTTGCTGGAGTTTTTCTCAAGGTTTGGGGAGATAGAAGAAGGTCCTTTGGGGCTTGATAAAGCTACTGGGAGACCTAAAGGTTTCGCTTTGTTTGTCTATAGATCCCTAGAAAGTGCCAAGAAGGCATTGGAGGAGCCACACAAGACTTTTGAAGGCCATGTCTTGCATTGCCACAAAGCAAATGATGGGCCAAAACAGGTTAAGCAACATCAACATAACCATAACTCTCACAATCAAAATTCCCGTTACCAAAGGAACGACAACAATGGTTATGGTGCCCCTGGAGGCCATGGACATTTCATAGCTGGTAATAACCAAGCTGTGCAGGCGTTTAATCCGGCCATTGGCCAGGCCCTCACAGCTTTGCTGGCATCTCAGGGTGCTGGGTTGGGTTTAAACCAAGCATTTGGGCAGGCTTTGTTGGGGACATTAGGGACAGCTAGCCCAGGAGCTGTAGGTGGAATGCCAAGTGGCTATGGTACTCAAGCAAATATCTCACCTGGGGTCTATCCTGGGTACGGTGCTCAAGCCGGGTACCAGGGCGGTTATCAGACTCAGCAACCTGGTCAGGGCGGTGCGGGAAGAGGGCAGCATGGTGCTGGGTATGGTGGTCCTTACATGGGTCGTTAGATTAGCCACTCAGGTAATTATTTTCAGCTTCTTTTCATCTATTTCATTGATGTTCTGTATCAGAAGACTTTTTTTGTAGTTCGCTTGGTTCCCTTGTGTATTTCAAGACATGGACTTGCTGTATTTTGACCTTTTCATGGTTACTCCATTATGTTAAACTTTTTGCGTTGCAAGATCATTTTGTTTTCAAAGTTCCTGTGACTTTGTTGTGTTTCTGAAGGGTGTTAGGTTTTGCATCAGTTTATAAAAGTCTTCTCTTAATTTCTTAATTCATTGTGCAGATATTCCAATACAGTACTTTTTAAAATTGGCCTGGTGAATCTTCTGAAGTTATTAAGGAGCTGATGCAAATGGAGTTGTTTAGTTTTTGGATGAAATGTTACTCTTTCGTGTCTTCAAAATACATGACTCTTCAAACCTTTCAAGAAGTTTTAGTTTTCCCCTACTTGTTTTCTCAACTCTTTTTATGATATCCCAAATACACTGTTCTGATTTAACAACTATCGTTTCTGTTTTAAACTTTTGGGAACGTTTTCATTTGTAAAACTTAAACAGTGTTCCTCATGGACACACAAACGCTTTCACTATGTTTGAATCCGTATTTTCCATTTTCTCTTAATCAGACTCGTTTTTATTGGTTCTCGCTATGTTTCGCGGTTTTGTGGAATTTTTCCATGCACGTAATTCCTCTTAAGATTTTGACCTTGTGAGAGTATGATCACACATCACTATGCATATGTACATAACGGCTTATCTTGATTACCACATATTATATCTGCTTAATCCTTATTCCTCTTGCAGGTAATTTAAGAGCAAGCTGAACGGTCAACACTTACGCCCAACAAAAATCTATGGGGTACCAAATATTTGAATGCCACCTATCTGCTTTTTCTTTTATATATACTGAAAAGTGAAAAGGGATGAATCTATGAATTGGTAGCTTTATAACTAAAGAACGAATTAAGCAAAAGTTGTTTTCTTGTTTAACTTAGCTAGGCATCTACCTGAATCCAAAAGAGCAACTTGTTTTGTTTTGTACTAATAAGTATCAACAAGTCTTGACCTGCACATGTCAAGTTTTTGACTTGATTTAGAGCAGCTTGTTTCTTGTGTGTCCTTGGAGTTCTCTACTGTTTCTATAGCTTTGAATGAGCTTTCCATTTGACCACATCTCAAAAAATTTGGTAATGTGCCTTAGAATAACACCGAGTTTGGTAACACAGCTGGAATTGGTGTTTTGCTGTGGCATCATGGGAGCTCTGAAATGTCTTCCCAGTTAAAGGTGAGTATAACTGTTTGCATTGTGAAGATTTGTATTAACTATAGAACATTGAATTGATGGTGTTAAGTTCTTACACAAGCGTGCTTCTCGGTTTGAACTGTTTCTTTTGTATGTTGAATCAGAGCTTAGTTTATAGGAACCAGAGTATCTACTTAGTCATTCTCTAATGCTAAGTGCTAAGGTTCTACCTAGTTGCCCTCTAGGCCCTTATGTTATTGATAACTTATGAAGCTATTTGAACACTTGATTCTTAGGAGACCTAAGTTGGTACAGCCAGATAGAGTGTATGTTCTTGTTCTCTATGTGACAGGATCAAGCTGCCACACATAGTTCAAGGGTATGCTCTGTGTGGGTTTGCTCAGATTGAGGACAAATCTATACAAGGAAGTAGAGTCTTTGACATTTTGATGTTGTATGATAAGAAGAAGAAAGGAGAGTAATAAAGAAAGAGAAAAGGGAAACAGAAACACGTGGGAGAACATCCCAAAGAGGAAGCACACGCGGATCTTCATGCAAAGCTCCCCGATTCTCCCATGTGGTCCCTTTCTCCCTTTGTCCCCCTCCTCTTTCTTCTTTTCTCATTTTACTCCTTTTTTTACCATTATACAACGAATCTTTTTTATCATAATTTTTTGGTTTTGGTTTATTTTCCAATAACACCTTCTTGGTTACTTCCCATTCTCACTTTTTCATATAAGAAACTCACTTTGGGAAACTTATGTTTGAGAATGACAAGTCTTTTTAGAGAAAGTGATGTAACAAATCTAAAGTGATTATATAATAACCTTGCACAATGTTTTTGATTTTTTGTAAGATTCGAATATTAGGTTTATTATTCGTAGGGAATAAACTTACTTTCAAAAGCGTTCATAAGTTAATACTTTCATATATGATCATAAGTACGGACACTATTGTTTTTTGTTTGTTTGTGTTTATTCTAAAAGAAAGTAGCTTTTAATTGAAATGTCCTCAGAGGCACAGTTTAAAGTTCGAGTGTAACAGTTTCTAAGGCAAAATAAGCTCTCTTTCTACTATTTCTCTTTCTCTTTCTACTATTTCTCTCCTGTGGAGAAACTCAGGAGATAGAGAGAGAGAGAGAGAAGAGAAGAGAGCATGTATGTTTGGTTTTATAATCTCTCTACTCATACCAAAGATTTGTCTCAGACCCACCACTTGGACAGAGAGAACCCAAGCTCCTTTCTCTCTTTTTCTCGATCTACTCCTTCTTAATCTCCTTTTTTGAAACTTGAAGCCACTTTCAACATCATCCTTAAACTTTTGTTCCCTTATTCACAATCTCCTGCCACCTCTCATTTCTCTAGTTGAGTTGTTATCTGCGTTTTTAAGCACTCGAATACTGCATGCAAATTCCCTGATTGTTTGTTAGTACCTTAGAGATTCTCGATTTTTTAGTTGTTTAGATTGAACCAGGATTACTAAATTGTTATTGTTTTCTGTGTAAAGGCTACATATATGGGTTCTATTAGAGGAAACATTGAAGAGCCTATATCTCAGTCATTAACGAGGCAGAACTCTCTCTATAGCTTAAAGCTCCATGAGGTTCAAACCCACTTAGGAAGTTCTGGAAAACCACTAGGAAGCATGAACCTTGATGAGCTTCTCAAGACTGTCTTGCCACCAGCTGAGGAAGGGCTTGTTCGTCAGGGAAGCTTGACGTTACCTCGAGATCTCAGTAAAAAGACAGTTGATGAGGTCTGGAGAGATATCCAACAGGACAAGAATGGAAACGGTACTAGTACTACTACTACTCATAAGCAGCCTACACTCGGTGAAATAACACTTGAGGATTTGTTGTTGAGAGCTGGTGTAGTGACTGAGACAGTAGTCCCTCAAGAAAATGTTGTTAACATAGCTTCAAATGGGCAATGGGTTGAGTATCATCATCAGCCTCAACAACAACAAGGGTTTATGACATATCCGGTTTGCGAGATGCAAGATATGGTGATGATGGGTGGATTATCGGATACACCACAAGCGCCTGGGAGGAAAAGAGTAGCTGGAGAGATTGTGGAGAAGACTGTTGAGAGGAGACAGAAGAGGATGATCAAGAACAGAGAATCTGCAGCACGTTCACGAGCTAGGAAACAGGTTAAGAACTTGACATTGTGTTTTTACTTAGTTAATATTTGTTTGTTTGTTGTTAGTTGGTCTAGTCATCACATTGAAACTTGCAGGCTTATACACATGAATTAGAGATCAAGGTTTCAAGGTTAGAAGAAGAAAACGAAAAACTTCGGAGGCTAAAGGTAAAAATCCCATCTCTGCAGCTTGCTTCATGATCTAGTGTCGTTTTAGATTTAGTGGTTTTCTTTAATCTGATTATAATGGCAGGAGGTGGAGAAGATCCTACCAAGTGAACCACCACCAGATCCTAAGTGGAAGCTCCGGCGAACAAACTCTGCTTCTCTCTGATCCTAAAGACTCTTCTTTCTTTCTTCTTCTTTGTGTTGGTTTATATCAGACCGCTTTGTTCTTTGTATATTGTGTAGACTTTATTGACTTTGAACAGCATGTCTTTATAAACATTTCTTGAGTGTATTCCTCTTTTGCAGCTAGTTCAAACTTTTTGAGTACAAACACTAGTTCAAGTATGAATTCGACAATAGTTTTAGTACCTTACACAATTAAGCAATAGATTGATGGTTATGCTAAACCGTTTTTGATACTTGGTTACTAATACTTATTGGGCTTCTGATTACGGCCCAATTAAATCGAGTGTCTAATTATTCGTTCCTTCTTCTTCTTCGAGCAACGACAGTCCCTGAGAATCCAAATCGGAAACAATCTCCGGCAATTCAATAGTAAATGCGTTGCTCAGTTTCCTCTGTTGTTCGTCCACTATCAGTAGATCCTGCGACAGCCATAGCTACTTTGTGCTCAAAGGGTAACCTTCGAGAAGCTTTCCAGAGATTCCGACTCAACATCTTCACAAACACTTCTCTCTTCACCCCTTTTATTCAATCATGCACCACCAGACAATCTCTTCCGTCCGGAAAGCAGCTCCATTGTCTTCTCGTCGTCTCCGGATTCTCCTCCGACAAGTTCATATGCAATCATCTGATGAGCATGTACTCCAAGCTTGGAGATTTTCCTTCCGCTGTTGCAGTATATGGACGTATGCGTAAGAAGAATTATATGTCATCTAACATACTCATCAATGGGTATGTTCGTGCAGGCGATTTGGTAAATGCCCGGAAGGTGTTTGATGAAATGCCTGATAGAAAGCTCACAACTTGGAATGCTATGATTGCTGGTTTGATCCAGTTTGAGTTTAACGAAGAGGGTTTGAGTTTGTTTAGGGAAATGCACGGATTGGGGTTTTCGCCTGATGAATATACTCTTGGTAGTGTTTTTAGCGGATCTGCTGGGTTGAGGTCAGTGTCTATAGGGCAGCAGATTCATGGCTACACGATCAAATATGGGCTTGAGTTGGATTTAGTTGTTAATAGTTCGTTGGCTCATATGTATATGAGAAATGGGAAATTGCAAGATGGCGAGATTGTTATAAGATCAATGCCGGTTCGTAATTTGGTTGCATGGAATACACTCATCATGGGGAACGCGCAAAACGGATGTCCTGAAACCGTGCTTTATCTGTATAAGATGATGAAAATCTCAGGTTGTAGGCCGAACAAGATCACATTTGTAACTGTGCTCAGTTCTTGTTCTGACTTAGCGATAAGAGGTCAAGGTCAGCAGATTCATGCGGAAGCTATTAAAATTGGGGCTAGCTCTGTCGTAGCTGTAGTTAGTTCATTGATCAGTATGTATTCAAAATGTGGGTGTCTTGGAGATGCAGCTAAAGCTTTCTCGGAACGTGAAGATGAAGATGAAGTGATGTGGAGCTCAATGATTTCTGCTTATGGGTTTCATGGACAAGGCGATGAGGCAATCGAGCTGTTTAATACTATGGCAGAGCAGACGAACATGGAGATAAACGAGGTCGCGTTTCTGAATTTACTTTATGCGTGTAGTCATTCTGGCTTAAAAGACAAAGGGCTTGAGTTGTTTGACATGATGGTGGAAAAATACGGGTTCAAGCCAGGTTTAAAGCACTACACTTGTGTGGTGGATTTGCTCGGTCGAGCAGGCTGTTTGGATCAAGCCGAGGCAATAATAAGGTCTATGCCAATAAAAACAGACATTGTTATATGGAAAACATTGTTATCTGCGTGTAACATACACAAAAACGCAGAAATGGCACAGAGAGTCTTTAAAGAGATTCTTCAGATTGACCCTAATGACTCTGCTTGTTACGTCCTGCTTGCAAATGTTCACGCCTCAGCTAAGAGATGGCGCGATGTATCAGAGGTGAGAAAATCGATGAGAGATAAGAATGTGAAGAAAGAAGCGGGAATCAGCTGGTTTGAACACAAAGGTGAAGTTCATCAGTTTAAGATGGGAGATCGCTCTCAGTCTAAATCTAAAGAGATCTATTCATACCTGAAAGAACTGACTCTGGAGATGAAGCTGAAGGGATACAAGCCTGATACAGCGTCAGTATTGCATGATATGGATGAGGAGGAGAAAGAATCAGACTTGGTGCAGCACAGCGAGAAACTAGCGGTTGCATTTGCGCTCATGATATTACCTGAAGGTGCACCGATTAGAATAATCAAGAACTTGCGGGTTTGCAGTGATTGCCATGTTGCTTTCAAATATATATCGGTGATCAAGAACCGAGAGATCACGTTAAGAGATGGTAGTAGATTCCATCATTTCATTAACGGAAAGTGTTCTTGCGGCGATTATTGGTAGCTGGGCAGTTAAAGTATGCTATGACTCTCTGCTTCAGAGTCTTTCTGGAGTCTTAAGCACTCAGATTGGATCGGGAAGCCATCTGGGACGAAAGCATTCAGCAGCAAGGGTAAAATTACACTGCGGGTAGTAGCTTTGTAGTCTACCTTGAGATTGCTCCTGCCTGTGTTATTCTTGAGTCAGGAACATGAAGTGGTTTGCTGTCAACTTTACTTACTCAAGCCATCTCCGCAAGGTAGAAACTATGGTTCGCGTTATTTCGTATGTACCATGTTTTTGGTCGTTTGTGTAGTTTCTAACCTTCCACACCCTTGGCTTGCGATTCTTTCCAAAGCAGAGATGTTAGATCAGAGGATGGAGTGGGTTCTCAAGTAGAATGCACTTGCGAATCCCTCAGATCAGATTTTTCATAGGTAAAGTTCGTTAACTTCAACAACACCACTTTAGTAAACATGTGATAATCAATCGTCATAAGCATCTTCGATTCATTTTTATCTTATGCAAGTGTTTGCTTTATTATGATTTGTTAAGTTTTGCATAAATACGGACGTTGAAGCACTTCCCAGAACTCATGAGTGTTTTTATAAACTATTTATTAAAAGTTAGTATAAGAAAACTATAACATAAAAGTAAAATATAATTTAGACAAATGTAGCGATTGGTCCAGTTACTCATCCAAAATTCCAAATGAATCTTCCACCGTTGATAATTCTATTCCATTGTTTTCTTCTGTAGAAGACCATATATTATTAAGTCTCTAGTCCATTGTCAATAAATGGAAATACAAAAAAAA